>Ga0315902_10000047_pt1 | contig 196850 bp, 230 predicted proteins | sample LakEriMetagenome_9_FD_203523 | JGI IMG/M metagenome (GOLD analysis project Ga0315902, IMG submission 203523) | Freshwater fungal communities from buoy surface, Lake Erie, Ohio, United States - Buoy 12 MA117 | ecosystem: Environmental > Aquatic > Freshwater > Lake > Lake biofilm | place: USA... | reverse complement strand
CTTCCGCAAAGAACCAGTTCAAGAATGGGTTCAACGCCGGCGTCTCGTCGGACAGCTGAACATACAGAAACCTGGAGTTGGGTCTATCACAGGCCCTTCTCCAGGTTTCAACAAATAAATAAAATCATATAGTCCCTTTAGAAAAACACTGTAAGTAAACTTAGAAAAAGGAAACATTAACACTATGAGTATCTTTACTGATTTCAACATTGATTTCGATTTGTTCTCTGCCGTGGCCGATACGCCCGACATGTTCGAATCAACTGGCAAGACCGTCACGCTTCGTGCTGGTCGCGAAATGTCGTTCAAGGGCAGCATCAATGGCATCGAAGTGCCTGCTTCTGCTGTCCTTCACGACGCCAAGTTGACCCGCATGACTCTGCTCAAGCAGATCAGCCCGAACACTGGCAAGGAATACTTCCTGGTCACTGGCATCATGCGTCCTGTGTCTATGGACCTATTTGTCACGTTGGACGGCGAAAAGATGAATCTTATCGATGTCCTCACGGCTGCAATCAACGAGAAGTCCATGAACAAGATCACCCGTGATCAGTTCTTGGATACCGCTCGCAAGATTGGCTTGAACCTGACGGACGGCATGCCGTACTTCTTCCAGCAATTCGGTGCTAGCATCGATGGCTGGACGAAGGCTCGCGAGGCTTTCGTAGCTGCAGGCGCCAAGGATGTCATCGGCTCGATGAACAACCGTGGTCGTATCGAAGCTGCGTATCAGCACAGCGATGGCGTTCCGGTCACAGCCTTCGAGGTTGGCAGCGTGAATCGTGACAAGTCCCGCACCAAGCAGGGTTTCTTGAACCTGATTGATGCAACTGTCGCCAACTTTGAGCGTGTTGTTCAGCTTCGTAAGGAGAGCAAGCTTCTCCGAGTGAAGGTGGACACTACTACCGGTTGGAGCCAGGAAAAGCAGCAGAAGGCTCGTGAGCACGCTGATCTGCTCGCAGCCATGTCCCGTCAGTGGGTGTCGAACTGGTCTGGTGCGCAACAGCGTATCGTTGTCCAGCCAAACGGCAAGCAGGAAACCCAGAATGTTTGGGATCCGGTGAACGCACCTTGCGGTCGTTTCACTATGGTCGTGGATGGTTCGCCGGTCGAAGTCGACTTGTGGACCAACTCGGCTCGTGCCAACACGTCGAACACCACCATTGGTGATTCCGACAACGGCGCCGATCCCGACCCCTTCTGACCCCCAGTTAGACGAGTTTGTCCGTTCTCGCCAAAAACGGACACCCAAGGGGCTAATGGTTACAAGTATTTGGCTAAAAGCATATTACAGACGATTAATTTCTAATCAAAGTCTGTATATTATGGACACCGTGTCATAGTGCAAGGCCATTTCAGAGAGGTTCGATTCCTCTAAGCTCCACTCATAATAAAAAAATATTTCTTAATAGTTCATACAAAACAGAAAGAGGTACAGTCATGCCCAAGTTCATCCTGATGACCCCGGTGGAGTGCGAGCTCAACACCCACGAGGCGCTGTTCGGACCCACCAACGCCAACATGATCCCCATGATCAAGGTCACCCGCGAGGTGTTCGGCTCCGGACTCAAGGAGTCCAAGGAGTTCGTGGAGAACATGGTCGCCCAGGCCGACAAGATGTTCTCGCTCACCGAGCTGAAGGAAATCAACGACAAGTTGAAGTACTTCAAGCGAGACGACATCTTGACGGTGTTGCACCACGTGCGCAAGGTCGACAATGACCGTCGCCACAGACTGGGCTTGGAACCCCACTGAATCAAATTCACCTACGGAATAGGAGACATCTAATGGAATTTCATCTTTGTGAAACAGAACCCTGCCGGCACAAGTGCGAAAAAGAAGGATGTGACTATCATATCCTGTACCATGACGAACCGTACTGTTTCACACACAGTCCGGATTCGGGCTCATCATTCAGCAACTACGATTCAAGAAACGGAGGATGGCAGTGACCACTGACATCAGAATGGCCACCATCAACACTCCCAGGTGTTGGCAATGTGGCAAAACAGGCGAACTACAGATCTCTTCGGACATCTACTTCGCCGGCATCAAAAAGTGGGAACAAGGCGCCCTCATTCAGGATGCCTTTCCCTCACTCAATGCAGAACAACGCGAACAAATCATGACTGGCATTCATCCCGAATGCTGGAAAAAGATGTTCGCCAAATGACATATACACGCAACAAATGACATATACACGCGAGAGGAGTATATGGGTGCCTTATGGTATCTGTATACTCCTCTCTATGTATGTAATAAAAAATATCTTATTAGACTTTTGGGGGGGACCCGGCGAAGCCGGGGGGGACCCATATGATAAGATATTATAAGCGCAGTAGCTATGGCTATTTGTGTAAAAAAAATAACAAATAGACCTATAGCTGCAAGCGGGATTTTTATGATTTGGGTGATCGTAGAAAAAGACAAAGAAAGCACAGTCGTACACGGACCGTTCCATTCCCAATATGGAGCATCCGTATACAAGACAAAGCTTGAGTCTTTCTCGCCGGCGCCCAAATATGAAATCCAATACCTTATCCCAGAAAAAAACCTACGAAGATAGGTTGCATTTCTATAGAGAGATGATATACTGGATGCCCGGAAGGAAAATCCAATACACATCTCGAAGGAGTACACAACAAGATGCCTAGACAGCATCAATCAAAATCCATGAAACAAGTCTTCAAAGAACTTGAAAGACTTGGATTCAATGTGATACATAAGAAGTCCGGGTCCTACAGTATCTACCCTCCCTCCACGATACAAGGACCAATGTACACAACTCACGGAACAGAATCCGCACTGCACCCCATGAGACGAGACTTCAAGAGACTCTATAATGTCGAGTTGACCGTGTAGGATTTTCCTACCAACTGGAGAGTCACGGTAGGGTTCAGGTGGTGTCCCTACCGTGGCCTCTAGCATTTTTGTTTCACAAACGAAAAAAACGAGACCTCTCGTGGGGGAACCCATACATAACGTCAGAATATATCATTCTGCACATCAGGATATCATATTATTATTATCCTTATACTTTTGTATATACAATAAAGAGAAGATAAGTATCTTATTGGTTATCTTTACTTTGGATATTCTGTCTTCATTTTGTTTTGCCGGCGATTTTCTATCGCAACAGGCATACTCCCCCCTCTCTTACACCCACACCCCTATCCCTCTAACCCTACACAACCACACCTATGACCTACACAAACACACTCACCCTACAACAGATCACCGATATGATGACCAGCATCAGCAATTCTCTCTACCAGATCTCCAAGAATACCACCAATATTCGACACAAAGATATGGTAAAAAGATTGTATTATGATGCCGTCGAACTAGACCATCACATCGGTTACACAATCCTAGCCATCAAACCCACCTCTCAAGAAGGAGCTAAATAAAATGCTATTCTTTATCTCTTCAATCGTAATCGGTATCATTGCTTCAGCATTATACGGATACATTAAATCATCAATCTAATAAACTCACACTCTAAGGAGAAGTCATGTCACAAAACAATATGATTAACTTTATTACCCTTACAGACCTTGACGCAGACAAGGTCGAAGTTAATCCAGCATTCATCACTATGATGCGCCGAGACACCTATGAACCTGAGGAAGGCATTGAAATGCCTATGACTATGGTTTATCTCTCAACTGGAGTCCGAGTCTACGCCATGGAAACCCCTGAGCAGATTGTACAGCTTCAGATGGACGGTATTCAGAACCTGATGAAATCTGTTCTGAAATCCAATATGTCTATCTGGGAAAACATGGATTCAGAATTAGACATCCCAAGTTTACTTGAAGGAGATGAAGATCAATGACTAATAATTACAAAACTAGCAGACTTGGCAAAAACTTTCTCCGTACACAAGAGGGTACTAGAAAAATCACTATGGGTCCCACTCTTAAACTATCTACTGGCGACATGCTTGAACAACTAAGTATATCTTACAAAATGTCCATTAGTGCAATTGTTTCCATAATAATTGAGTCAGCTTCGCAAAATTTTCCTCATCTTATTGATGAAGTAAATAAAATTAATCAAGAAATTGATGAATTGGATAAAGCCAATCTTGTAATTGAAAAATTACAAAATACAAAAAATTCACTTTTACAAGAATCCGTTAAGGACATAACCTTTAGATTATGATTACCAAAAATCAATTTACCCATCTTGAAGGAGACGAAGACCAATGATCACTCAAGAACAAGAACAATTCAAAGCACTTATGATTAAAGTTACTCTTTGGGCCCAAACCAACGTACCAGATGAATACTCTTATAACTCCCGTGCAGTATATTGGCGTTCTGCCCTACAAGCTGGAATCATCTCTCAAGAAGAATACAGCTTAGGGCAAACTCATTATGCCCACTTATGGACATACGTCGGAGACTAATCATGCTGGAATTCTTCAATACAGCATCATTCATTATCCTCATATATCTCATTATTCGCATCTCGTTCAAAGGCTTTTTCAAGTAAAGGACTAAATATGCCCTTATGCACCATGTGCCAGAAAGATACCCCCAATGAATTTGGGTATCATAACACCGGCATTCAGCCCATTGGCGGACTACACATCTCCATCCATACAGGCTACGGCATGATGACAGACCCCATGGACGAAGCGTCCTGTGACGCTTTAGACTCCATCTGTCTATGCCACGACTGCTCTATCAGATTTATCGATATGTTCCCGCAGGAATTTAAAGACAACTTCTTTGCCGGCGGACACCCGATATCAGTCTGCAAAGAGCAGTCCACCAGCCATATGGATGGCTGCCAATATTCTTGGTGACAACATGCCTAAAGACAATCTAACCATCCTTCAGCGTGTCCATCGCAACAACGCTATGGTTCAAGAACATATTTCTGGGAGATCTATTATCAAAATTTCCCGAAAATATGGTCTAACATACGAGCGTACACGCTCAATTATTAAGGAGCATTCTATGCGACAATATTTTGTGATCGACATCCAAGACGACTTCGTCCTATATCGTGGAACTCTTCAGGACTGTGAAAAAGTACTAGAAGAGAATTACGCAGGACTAATGGTCGTCGGATACCGGGATCTCACTCCCGGTATGATCAAAAGTTTGGAACTCCTCAAACTTAACCAAAATCCCCCAACATGACCACACAACACCAATCACATATCTGGATAAACATGGACAACAAACGTCGCTGTATCATCTGCGACATTTCCTGGCATCCTGCCAGAGATAAGTCCCAATGTTTATCCAACCATATCCCCACCTCTACACCACTAAAGGACATCAAAAATGTCAACTACAACTAATGTACATCTCCCCGTCCAAAACCCAATCATCAAATCCCAATTTCAGGTTTACACTGCCCCAAGTGAATTCACAACTATCTCTATAAACTGCGCTGATAACACTATCACTTACTTCTTCCAAGACAAAGTCCAGCTTCTAGACTTTACCAAGTCTTTGGCTGACATTGTGGAGAAGTCAATCAAATACCTTTCCAACACTGAAACTCCAGAAAATTCTGAAGAATCCCCCTTCTAAATTTTCTGCAAATCTGGTATAATATACCGGTTGCTTCCGTAGCTCAGCTGGATAGAGCAATGGACTTCTAATCCATCGGTCGTACGTTCGAATCGTACCGGGAGCGCTCGAAGAAACTGTATATACAAAAATCTGGCGTCTTATACGCCAACACAAACTTAAACAACATCATTGTAAACATTATAAATAGGAGATAATCATGTCTCATCTTTCAGAAGCATTTAAAAACTGTTATCTCGTTCACTATTACATCAACCCTGATAAGACGATGCAAGTCGTCAAAGCTTTCACTCTCGTGGAACTTTCCAACGACTTCAACGGTAAATTTCTTGGAGCAAAGGGCTCTTCCCGATACGGAATTAGGTTCACCAAGAACGCCACTCACATTGGCGTCTTTGATCTTTCCGATCCCGAAAACCCCATCAAGCTGACTGCTATGCCTTTCGAAGACATCGAAGTAATGGGAGTTAAGCTTGTCAAGTCCCGAGATGCTTACATCATCATTCGTCGTGGAGACAAGAACTATAAGTTCACAATCTCCGAGCACGAAACTAAGCAAGCTCAGAAGAAAGCCCTCTTGTCTACTACCAAGAAGCAAGACCCTCAAACACTCAAAGTAAACCAGTCCCTGAAGAATTTCAAGAACAAGAAAGCCACTTCATGAACATCACCCTAAACATCCCAAACACCAGCACCAAGATCACCATCGAAGGAACACAGGCTGAACTGCAGAGCATTGTTACCATGCTTCTGCAAATCTCTCAGCCTATTTCCTTGTCACTCCCTACTGTTACCAGCAAGGAAGCACCTGCTTCTAGCATTGCTTCTGCCATTGAAGGCGAAGTTTACAACGCTCGTCTCTTCATTGCAAGCCTTTACGTCTACAAGTCCAACCTTAACAGCGCTCACGGACGAACCCGTTATGCTGCCGAAATGCTTGTCGACGGAAAGCCTCACAGTATTTCACAAATCACCAAGACTTCCAAGTCCAGCTATGCTAGCATCATTAATATGATTAAATTTCTCTCTAGCGCTGGCGCTGTCATTACGGTTGACGACCGTTCTCCCAACCCTGTCAACCATACTTACACCTTGGTGTCTGTCCCCAACAAGAAGTATCGACCGCGCAAGCGTTCTTACTCTCCCAAAGCTATCAACCCCCTTGCCAAGACTCCCGCTGACGTGAATGCATCTACCATTCTCAGCGGTAAGAAGGCTTGACATAACAGATGTCGGTTGGTCTCTGTGAGCGTTCTCCACTGCCCCCCAGCGAGAATGCTCATGATCTAAGTTTAGCCTCCTTTTACGAAGATCATTTTGCTTCTCATTAAGCAAGCAGGGACCAACCGGCAGCTCTGGTTCATACAAACATGTGAATCAGAAAGGTTCTTATGGTAAACGATATGACCCTCATGGAATCAGAATCTACTTTCTATGATTCCATTTCTCAGATTGCTGATAAAGCATCTTTGCTTCAACAGTATTCTCATCTTCTGAATTTCACATCTGACACTGACGCAGCTGTTAACTTTAGGAAGACATTTTACTCTCTACTTAACATCATGAATGACATGAACTTAAAGACCGCCGAACTTTTTCGAGTTCTTTGTGAGTGTCATGACAGTGAATACAAATGACAAAATTTGTTGAGTGCTCAGATTTATATATGTTCAACCTCTAACATACATATAAATATATAATTTGTAATCAACATATATAAATATCGCAACAAATTTGATAAACTTTATAATTACACTTGCAATTTTATACAACCTTATATACCTACTTAAGGAGTATTTATGTCCAAGCAGCAAGTTATTGAAGAGTATATCAATACAATTGTTGGAGCGACTGTCACAACTAATGCACTTGTGCAGGCTACAAAGTGCAGTCTTCCAACTGTGTTGTCATATATCAAGAATAACCCTTCTCGCTTCGAGAAGGTTAAGCGTGGAACCTACACTGTCCGCGCTGCTGTGACATCCAACACAATAACACCAAACACAACCCAGCACGACTGGTAATAATCTAATATATTCAGTACTATTTGTGCTATCGTCTCAAAAAAGACGAAGCGCAGGAGTGGCTGTGCATAAGCGGGCGGAACCCTTATGCCACTCCTTTCTACTGATTTGTACATAAGGAAGCAACATGACTGATTACTTTAGCACTAAAGCATTCAGAGAAGACTTTACCAATTTGCTAAAGTCTTTAGTGTTGATCTCTAAGAGAATTGAAGACCTCACTGCTGAAATCAGTGAAGTTAATGATATTCTCCGTACAAATCTTAACAAGGAGAACTCCACTGAAAACGTTGTTACACCACCTAATCCATGATATAATAACACATGCCCTAACGGGCACGGGATACTAATTCCCACATGTAACAAGGATACTTGTGAAATGAGGAAAAACTTACCGCTGCCAATTAGCTAGGCATGTAGACCTTGTTTCGCAACCTGCGATATACGGTCCTCGGAAGTTCCGAGAACCGCTTACCGAAAGGAGCGAACCATGGATATTCGGTTCAAACACATATATCAATACATATCACAGTATAGATTAGGATTTGCTTGTCTCATGGCAGTCCTGTTAACTGCTGTTACGCTGGTCTCTTTTTCTTCAGACAAAGGTTCCAGCGAAACCCTAACTTCAGTTTCAACAGTCCCTGCCACAACCACAACAAATCCGCCTATACAAACAACAACCATCCCACCACAAACAACGACTACACTTCCAGATTTATCTGGCGTAGATTTCGTTGCATTGGCCAGAGCAACATACGGCAAGTGTGGTGAATACCACGATCTTGCCATTAAAGTTGGCTGGCCTGAAGAGGAATGGCCTCGTCTTCAGCAAGTAATGTGGCGTGAGTCACGTTGCACAACTGAAGCATGGAATGGACACGATGCTGGTTTAACCCAGATTAATCAGATCCATTCAGAGTGGCTTTCCGACATGGGATGGACCCACCCCAACGATATGTTTAACCCAGAGTATAATCTAACATTTGCTCTCCGCCTGTGGCAAACCTCAGGATGGAAGCCCTGGAGATTTTCTGGAACAACATGGGGTGATTGATTATGACTAACAACAAATTAGTGGTAATCATTTCCGCATTGATATTATCTACCGGAATTTTATTTACATCAAACCAATCCACATCTGCTTACTCTCCAGCAAATTCAAATCCTCCGATTGACTTTTCTCAAGTAAATTGGACTGAATTAGGCAGACTTATTTATGGAAAATGTGGCGAATATCACGACCTTGCTATTCAGGCAGGATGGCCAGAATCTCAATGGCCAACCCTTAGTAAAGTAATGTATCGTGAATCTCGCTGTAATACCTTTTCCTTCAATAAGTCTGATCCCAATGGAGGTAGTCGTGGTCTCATCCAAATAAATGGATATTGGTGCAGAAAGAATAAGTACAACCCTAACGGTTGGCTGCAACAAAAATCCATATTAAACAACTGTGAAGATCTGTTTGATCCATACACCAATCTGCGTGCAGGATGGGCAATGTGGCAATACAGTCAAGAACGTAACGGTTGTGGATGGCGACCATGGTCAACAAGATGTAAATAGTAATCCACAGTTCAAACAAAAGACGAGGATAGCCCTCTCACTGAGGGGGATGTCCTCGTCTTTTTCTATATCCAAAAAAACACCACTTATGATCGGAGATCAATGTTCGCATTTATGATGATGCTCGCAATCGCTTCAGCGGTTGTGGAGCTTACCTTTGCATCCAAGTTTCCCGCTTGGCGCAGAGCAGCAAAGAAGAACAAAGCTGTCAACCTTGCAATCTCTATTTCTTTGTCATTTGTCTTGGGTATAATGTTCGGTGCAGCTGGCCTTATTGCCATGTCTGCAGCAATCATTTCTACTGTCATCGCAGTTCCTGGTTATGCCGTATTGGAATGGGCTTATGATTCTCCAGAAGCCCAAGCCAAAGGCGGTAACCTTATCAAGTATTACTCTGACAAAACCAAGACTGTCACCAAAGATACTCTTCATCTTATCTACAAGATTTTAAGAATCATCACTTTCCCTATTTGGGCTTCTCGTTCTATCCTTGAGAAGCTTCGCATTTATATGGAAAAGTATCGTGCTTTTAAAGCTCGCCATCTTTCCCGTAACCAAGCATAGTATTTATTTGTTCATACAAAATACAAGACACTACATTTAAGGGGCTATTATGGAAGAAATCTACACACCTAAGCTGCGTCTTCAGTCCGAATATAACGGTCCTCTCCGTGGAGGGGAACGTTATCGTTTCGGCTTCTATGACGCTGGAGTCCTTCGTCAAGTAGTTGATCACATTTCTGAAGCTACAGGAACCCCTTGTGGATACAAGGTTCATACTCTTCCCATTCCTACAAATGAGAAGCAGTTTGACTACGCTGTATCTCTCATCCACAACCCTAAGGTTCAGTATGCCCTTGTTGACAAGAACAAACTTGTCTTTGTCACCTTGGACAACCATACTGGTTGGATGAGCGCTATCAATGAACTTGGTTACAACGTTCATGCCGGCGACAAGACTAACAAGCGATTGAAGTCCTTTCATCGCCCCACTTTGCTCAACGCTCACTTCGATACTCTTAACATTCGTTATGTTGAGTCTACCGAATATTGTCGCTACGATTTCCAAGATCCCAACGCCGAAAACGGTGTTGCTTCTTGGCTGTCTAAGCCTGAGACCGTTGCGCGACTTCTAGATGGTGGCTTTGTTATCAGCCGTCGAATTATCCAGGAATCGGTTAAGAACATTCCGTTCCACCTTTCCATGGATAAGATGGAAGATCATGATTATTATTATGATCCTCGTGTTTACCAGCAGATGGTAAACGATCTTCTCAATTCGACTGCTGTTAATGCTCGACTCATTTTCGCTGACGGAATTCTCAAGGGTAATGCATTTATTGCAGACTTGCCCGAAGGAATTGACGTCATTACCTCACGCGAGAACATCAAGAAGGAAGTTACCTACGACAATGGTTATCGGTTCCTCGCAGAACCGCAAGGACCTAAGTCTCGGGTAATTACAGATGACCAAACGGTCATCAACCTTCCTAAATTGTTCCGCAAGAGTGACATGGAAATGTGGCTTGCAGAGGAGTACAAGAAGCTGTTTGCTCAAGCTACCAGCGGAAACCTCCTTACCAACTGGAAGTACATCTATCAACGCAAGTGGCAGGACCCCAAGAAGGCCGAGTCTAACGTTGATTTAGCAGAAGAGCATGAAGCTCGAGCCCGTATGGCCTATGTAGGCTATCGTTGGACTGCTGCTGGATTTAAGGTTACTCAATCTCCTTGGTTGTTCGAAACCGTTGCTATTAGTCACGCAAAGCCGTTGGAATCTAAGATTGTTATTCCTTGTTCAGTATATGAGCAGATCATTCCCGAAAGCCTTGCTCGCATGGCTGGTTATGATATGATCGTTGAAGAAGAAACAATCGTTCGTTGCAACGAACTTGGTTGTCACGTCGTTAATGACCTTGATTGGCTCGAAATGTATGAGAGCCATGGTGGCATGGATGAGGATGATTTCTTCAAACTCTTCTACCGTACCATGCAAGGTGGTGAATTTGACGGAGAGAAAGTCGTCGTAGCTACTCGTTCACCGAACGGCTATGGCGAGTACACCATCTTCCGCTATGTCGAAGGCTCTTGGGCTCCGACATGGCATAAGGCTGATGGCACTCCCGTCATGTTCCCCGAAGTTAACGGTCGTGGCTGGCCCACTCGCTTGTCTAGTTCGATCTTTGCGAACAAGATCCAGTATACTGGATTGCCTTCCGAAGCAGCGCCTAAGATCAAGCGCACTGGACCATACACCCAAGATGATGTCATTCGTGATATCAAGATTGCTATGGCTGGTGGCAACGTCGGTGGATTCGTCAATGCCTCAATGGCCCATTCCATGGTCATTGGTAAGCATCGACCTGTCCAATTGTGCACTTTGGAAACTGCAATCGATAAGTGCATCAACCCCGACAATGCCGCAGACGTCCTCGCTATTGATCGTGAAGCCGAACAGATGATGCGTGAAGTCATCAAATCCGGCAAACCGATTGACGAGGACTTCTGGTACAAGCGTGGAATGAAGCGATTCCTCAAGCGTGGTGAAACCGTTGAGCTTTATCAAGGTAAGATCTCGCAGCTTAATGCGTTATGTGACGTTTACTTCAAGCGTTATGTCAACAGCATTCGTGATTGGTCTCAGAAGAACGCACGTCCTGATGAGATGATTCACAAGCTTGGTAATCGTCTTCGCCATCATGCTTATCCAGTTTTGCGTCAGTTCAGAATGAATCTGTACAATACCAATTCCACAGAGGTAACAAAGAGCTCTGGAGCAATCCAGCGCTCTTCGTGGGAACATTTGTATTCCAATATTGTTGACAAGATCAATTCATATGAGCGAATTCTCGACTCGTATGACTTTGTTATTGCTCTCTATTCGGAATCCATCAAGAATCCCACCTCTACTGGTAAGATCACTGATCAGGTTGTGATGAACCGATTCGTCTTTCCGTATCTTGAAGAAGCTCTTCAATACTATGGAATGGCGTCTTCTGTTCGTCGCGAGCTTGTCAAAGATCGCATGACTATTGTCACGGACATCAAGAAGAGCTGGCTCTGGAAGAATGCCGAAGGCATCGAAGTCGAATACACTGATCCGCTTGAATTCCAACAGATTCACGCAGAACAGTCTCCTATCGTCTTCGTCAGCCCCAAGCCTGTTTCCACAAAGCTGGAAAAGTCGCTGTACTAAGCGACATTGTCCATACAAAAGTGTGGAGGGACTCGCCCTATCGGGTCCCTCCACACTTTTCTCAATCTTATTTAAAAAATAAACAATAGACCTTAGGACCTAAATCATGGAACAATATATTAAGACAATTTCTTTGCAAAATCAAAACCTTATTATTGATTATCTTAATCAAAATATTTTACCTCATATGATTATTAATCCCAAAGGTTCCGCTAAAGGTCGTCGTCAGTTGTGGATACAAACTGCTCCTCCTCTTAACTCTAGCGCTCAATGGCACGTTGGATACGAAGATGAGCGTATTATGAATTACGTTCGTTCTATTGCACCTGAAGGATTTACTCCTGAAGCAGTCCTTGTAACTAAAGGTGGTAATATCAAGCGTCATCGTGATGCGCGTTACGCCGATTACCAAGGAATGTCCATTAACCTTGGTAAAGTTACATGGTATTATGAGCGTTCTAATGACCAATATTTTTGGCAGCCAAATCTATACGAGTCTGTCCCTCCGGCTCGTTATGATTTGACCGGCGGTGAAGTATTCATGTTTAACACTAAAAATCCTCATTGGGTAGAGAATGCTCATCCAGAACGATGGGGAATTAATGTTTGGCAGATCTCTAAAAATACTCGTGATGAATACGAGCAATTTATGCAAGATCGCGCCAATGGAAATCTCACAGAAGAACAGCTCGACTATAAAGTAGCAGGATATTAAAATGGACATTAATGGATATATTCCAAATAACTTCGATGAAGATAAAATGAATGCATTTAAGATGCTATATCTTTATCGTCGCAAGCAAGAGATTTTTCGTCAACTCTTGCTTGAAGTTGATCTTACTGATCCAGATGATTTTCGCAAGAAACAACCTATTATTAGGTCTTTCGAATATCTTCAACAGGAATGTGGAATGACCGACGAAGATCTTTCTCATGCTCTAGGCATTGGCCTTTGGCTTGACGAATATGATGAGATGATTAACATGAACGATCAGCAGCGTCAAAATTATATTGATGAACTTGATAAAGACATCGAAATTCCTGATGAACTTTATGATGATCTTAAAGAACTTCATGAAGGCATTAATGAAATCATTACTCGTAAACAGCAAGAACGAAAAACCTTCAATCAAATTTTACATGAAAATTTTAACAATCAAGAAGAATGGCCAAACGGCTAGTGGCCGTACCCGTAATAGAATTAATGAAACAGGTCCCGATTTTGAATTCATTGAAAATTCAAATCGTCCGGGATCTATTCTTCTCAGAAGCCTTAAAACAAACTGGTTTGGATGGCTTCCTTTGAACGAAATAATTATTGAAAAACGAAAGGATATTTCGTGAGTATCGATTCTTCGATATCTATATATTTACCTCTTATTTTCTCTGACAACAAATACACATATGCTATTCCTGTTGCTCAGAAAAAGAAAGGTATTTTTCACAAACTTGGTAAAGCTCTAGGAAAGTCTGTAGCCTTCTTTCGCAAAGACGAAACAAAAGCAGCTTCCATGATTAGCTATTGGGCAGTAGAAACTGTCCTTTTTGCTGTCATCATGTTAACAGCTCCTACTCCTCTTGTTTTCTTCTCCGCTCTATTTCTTTATCTTTATGGAACCTACGCACTTTTTAGTGCTGCTATGGTTCTTTTATAGGAAAAGTATGACATACGATCTTGAAAAAATTAAACAAGAATGTTCCATCATTGATGAAGAAATTAATATTCTTCAGAATGTTTTAATGGAAGTTACATCTCGTAATGCAAAATATCATCCTATGATAACATTCTTTAAAAATGAAAATACTCGTCAAGTAGCTGTTACTCCAGCTCCTCAACAGTCTTTTCCTGACACTCTTTCTAAAATTGCTGAAGCACTGTATCTTTACCCCTGTTTAGATTCAAGTTGTGCTATCATTTCTTTAGATTCAATCATTCAAAATTCTGAAAATCAAACTCTTGATTGTCTACAGATTTTTGTTGTTTCTGAATATCAAGGTCACATCATTCAGCTCCCCTACATCAAAAATGATGATAATACTATTACATGGTGCACTGATCAGTTTGAAACTGAAAATCTTCTTTCTACAAACTATGAAGGTGCAACCAGAGATATGATTAATCTCTTTTTTATGTTTACCCACTTAGACTCTTCTGCCTATACAGTGCACGAGTGCCTATCCTATCTTAGCTATTCTGGAGCATCTCTCCAGATATTTGATTCCCTAAAGATTGCATATTATAGTGCAGTCTATGAATAATATAGAAAATAAACATGAAAGACAAAAATATTAAATACATTGCTGTAACTAATTGCAGCGCAAACAAATATCAGACTCCTCATGTGGTAAAATCACATGTTGTTTTAGATGAAGAGTTTGAAGAAAAAATTAAGCGTCTGATGGACTCTGAATATTATTTAACAGAATTAGAATATAGTTGAACCGGAAGGGGGGCAACATGTTGCAGCTTAGACCATACCAGCAAGAAGCACTAGAATCTATTGTTTCTTTTGCTAATAAGGGAACAGTCCGTCAACTTGTTGTCCTCCCAACCGGTGCAGGCAAAACCGTCATCTTTTCCCACCTTCCACAGTTTAAACAAAACAGCCTCCCTATGCTAGTTCTTGCTCATAGAGAAGAACTACTGCACCAGGCTAAAGATAAAATATCATGGTCTAATCCTGATATTTCTATTGAAATTGAACAAGGTGAAAATTACGCAGGTTATGCCGACGTTGTTGTAGCTAGTGTTCCCACTCTTGGAAGATCTCAATCAACACGCATAGAAAAATATCCTAAAGATTATTTTAAGTCTATTGTCATTGACGAAGCTCATCATGCAGCAGCTCCGTCTTATCGACGTATTATAGATTATTTTTCTACAGAATTTATTCTTGGTGTTACTGCAACTCCTCAGCGCAGCGACAGTGTTAGACTTACAGACGTCTTTCAAGAAATAGTTTATTATAAAACTATTCAAGATTTAATTGAAGACGGATACCTATCACCTTTGGTAGGATATAGAATTAAAACCGATACAGATATTTCAGGAGTGCAAACAAATGACGGAGACTACGTTCAATCACAACTTCAAGATGCTATTGATAATCCTAGCCGTAACGCTACCATTGTTGCTGCTTACAATGATTTGGTCCCTAATGCGAAAGCCATTGTTTTCGCTGCCGGAGTCAAACACGCAAACAACTTGGCCCTATCCTTTGGGCAAGCGCAAATAGCTACAGAGGTAATTCTAGGTGATACTGACTCAGATGCTCGTAGAGATATTCTGGCGCGTTTTGCTAGCGGTCAAACACGTGTGCTCATCAACGTTGGAGTACTTACGGAAGGATTCGACGAACCTTCCGTAGAAGCAATTTTACTTGCTAGACCTACGCGCTCTACATTATTGTATACTCAAATTGTAGGCCGAGGCACTCGGCTATATGAAGGGAAGCCCCATTGTACTATTTTGGATTTTGCCGACACCACAAAGGGTCGCAAACCTATTGGCCTACCTTCTCTTCTAGGTCTACCTCCAGAGTTCGATTTACAAGGCCAATCCTTAACAGACGTAGCAAAGAAATATAGAGAACTTGAAGACTATTGTCCAGGTGAAGCTGTTAGAGTATTGCAACCAGAAGACATAGAATTAGCTTATAAGCGTATTAATCTTTTCATGCCGCCTCCACCAAACGAATTTGTTCAACAATATTCTCGTTTTGTGTGGGCCGAGGTTGCAGAAAACGATTACCATCTTGGTATTGATAATAATAATTCTCTTAGAATTTATGTTGATACTCTTGGAAGATGGACTGTTGAACATAGGCTCCGTAATTCTGAAGGATTAAAAGCAACTTTTCTTGGACATCCTGAAGATATGCGAGACGCCTTTGTTCGTAGCGACAAATGGATAATGAAAAGATTTGATACAAAGCTTATTGATTCCGATGCAGCTTGGAGATCTGATGGTCCAACTGACGCACAGAAAAAGCTTCTTAAAAGAATTGGTGTTCCTGTCACATCTGATATGACTAAGGGAACTGCTAGCCAAATTATTTCTAAATATTATGAAGCTAATCCTCGTCCAGCATGGTTGGATAACAAAATTAAATATTCACGATCTAAGTGGTAATCTGATATAATGGAATACATGTCAAGGTTTACAAACTATTATTCTCGTCAAGTAAATAATCCTTATACTGATTATCTTTTCATTCAAGATACACTCAGTAATAACGATATTTCTTTTTTATCAGCTACTGCTAAGATTGCTACAACTTCTCAATATCGTTTTCGTATTGCAGCTATGGTTGTTAAGTCGGGTAGAGTATTGGGTGCTGATGTAAACATGCCAAAGATTTCACCTAGCACCCCTCCAAACAGAGTGAGCACACATGCCGAAATTCGGGTTCTTAAAAACACACGTAACGTACGAGGAGCAACTCTCTATGTTGCTCGTCTACGTTCAAAAGATATTCCTGCTTTAGCTAGACCATGTTCTTGGTGTATGCAAGAAATAGCTGAAGCCGGAATATCTAGAGTTGTTTTTACAACAAACGATAATATTGGTTCATCATTCTACACTGATATGATTACCTGGAAAGATGAACCTCACACTCATGACTCATGAAGAATACTGGCAATCATATTTATCTCGTGTTGATTCTATAACTTTACGTCAACAATTACATATCCATAATAAATCTATTCTTGACTTATTGTCAAGATTTAATCCTGATTTTCCTATGTCTCTAGATATAGGTCCAGGTTGGATTTATATTATTTCTGATTTAAACGAGCAAATATCATATATTGATCCTCATTATAAGATCGCTCAAATAAAACAGAAATTTGGAACTTTGAGATATTATATAGATTTATCTTTTCATAAAGATGATTATGTTCCTTCTCATATTGTTCGCATACTTATTGCAAACGCTGAAAATTTATCTTCACATACTTGTGAACAATGTGGAGAACCAGGTAGATTAACTTCTTCCTATTGGCGCAAAACACTCTGTGATTCTTGTGCCGTATAATCTACCTCACCCAATCATATCTCCAGAATCTTATGATAGTTCTGGTAAGATAAAGTCTTTACATATATCTCCATCAATAAAATATGTACCAAATGTTATACACGACACTTATCAAAATGCTCTTTCATATGTTTTCCCTTCAGAGAAAATAAAAATTATACATCCCCATCCAGATTTTTTGATATGCTTTGATCCTCTATTGCAGTATTCTATATTTTATGCTAATCATGTTGCGACTCAATTATTGAGATATTCTTTCTCTACTTATTTTGGCGCAACAGTTACTGATGCTGTTTATGGAGATGTTTTAATTTTTGGTTCTTATAACTATAAAGCCCAAATGCATGATGATAATTTTCATTCTGTTCCATATCATATAGTTGAACAGGTTACAAAAATATATGAAAATTCCAGACAATATTCCAAGGACATTTAATAAGATCAGACAATGTTCTGATTGTTCATTAAAAAGTAAGGAAGTCTATTATTCTAACAGATTTAAAAAAAGTCTTTGCTTAGATTGTTTAACTAGTAATCTTCTTGCCCAAATACGCCAAGGCAAGGATATCGATTAGTACATTCAAAGACAAGAGAGGGGGTAACAAACAAAACAACAATAAGGAAAAATATCATGTCACTTGCAGTAATCATTGGTTCAGAAGTTGAGGATATCACTAATATTCAAAACACTATTGAACTTCTAAAATTTACAAAGAACATTGTTTCCGACAGTGTTCTCTCAATGCCTAACGATAATAATATTGATTCAGAAAAGTTGGATAATATTATTACTTGGTATACTGGCATTCACAATCTTCTTACTGATCCTAATTCATTCCCTACTTATCAGGAATGATTTAAGGGTTTCAAGGGTCTCGGGCCTGTAGCCCAACGGCAGAGGCAGAGGACTTAAAATCCTTCCAGTGTGGGTTCGAAACCCACCAGGCCCACAGGGCAGCGGAGTTCTACTCCTTTCTGGCTCCGCTGCCCGCCCTGCCCCTTTAGCTCAGTTGGTAGAGCAGTGGACTTTTAATCCATTGGTCGCAGGTTCGAGCCCTGCAGGGGGCACTATGAACAAAAAGGAATTTATCAATTTACCTGAAGATGAGCAGAATAAGCTCATCGAAGAAGCTTTTAATTATTTATGTCAAACCGGTGTTGTTCCATATGGAATACAAACTGGTGACGATGACACTTGGGATAACTATGACCCAGCTGTCCAACTAGCAACTGAATGGTATGAAAATGAATAGTTCTACAGTCAAACAAATAACAGATCTTGTTGATAAAGCAATCAATGAAATTTCTGGTAGAAAACTTATTTCTACTGATGAAATGACAGACCTACTTTTAGACATTCGTTTGCATATCATGCTTGACCAAGAATCTTCAAAGGAGCTAACTGTATGAAAGTTAAAGTAAACTTAGATCTTGTTATGCATATTCCTGGAGAATTCCAGGACGATCATGATGCTGTTAAGCTCATTAATCGAGTCCTTCGTGACCAGCTTTATGTTGGTGTAGAATTTGACGATGACGATATGGATGATGTTCTTCCTATTGAAGAACTTGATATTAGAATGTACAAAGTAATAACAGGAAAAATTCAAAATGCCTGATTCCATTTTTGTAATCACTCAGCAAGAACAAGAGCAAATTACCAACATCCGTGTTATGGTAGATACAATTTCTCAAGCTCTTGATAATTTATCTCCTCAGATTCGTGAACACATTAAATATGATATTGAAGTATTTAAAAATGAATCTGAGTATCTTACAGATATGCTCGCCTCAATGCAATAAATGTTATTAAAAATTCATACTGTTCTTTTGCAGATTAATCTTATGCAGAGACATGGAATCTGTATTTCATGGGACGATAGCTCAGTTGGTTAGAGCATGGGACTCATAATCCCCGGGTCGCGGGTTCAATTCCTGCTCGTCCCACTGGATGCTATTATGATATCAAAAAAAATAAGAGCGCAAGTAAACACAACTACTATTGCACGGTTGAGCCTACTACGGGGCGCTCGCATCATAATGGCATCCTTAACTTTGGAAATATTCGATGCCACACCCACATGAGATTTTCTTTTTTATAAAGACTAATCAAGAGTTGTGGAAATGCAGTCTACAATATTTCCCTGCTATTGCAAAATGCGTAAATCCTGTTAAATATATGAAGAAGCCTAGGGCGAAAGTAATATTTATAATAGAACTGCAGCGTTCTTGCAATAGCTAAACTTTAGGAGATTATATGTCACTTGCCAAATTTAGAAAAGTATTTAAAGGCAATAAGAAGCCAAACCCCCCTTCACCGAAGGTTTCTCCCGAAAATACTGACGATAAACAAAACAATAACAAATAGTCTCCTAGCCGGATTAGCTCAGTGGTAGAGCAACCGCCTTGTAAGCGGTAGGTCCTCAGTTCAATCCTGAGATCCGGCTCTAGACAGTAGCCAACATCTACTTACTGGATGAGTGGGAACGACAAAATCGTGTATAATGTTGGTGGACACATATCCTCCGCACGACTACTGTCTTTATCTTGAAAGGATAAAACAAAATGAAAAGAATTATTATTGGAACAATTACTGTTCTCGCCCTTGCTGCATGTGGTGGAACAAAAACTGTCTATGTAACAGACACCGAAGTACCCAATAGCCCCGAAAAAACTACCACGGTTGTCAAGACAACTGACGCACCCATTGCAACTCCTGCTCCTGAACCTGTCTACACAGAAGAAGACGAGTTTATCTACGACATCGAGAGCAACTATTCGGGAACTATCTATGTTGGTCGTGACCAAATGATTGAGACTGGTCGAGTGGTTTGTCAATCTCTGCTTGATGGAATGACGGGACAAGAGGTTGTATGGGCTATTGAAAACGCTGGTGGAGACCTTGAGTTTGTTCAGTTGGTGGCTTTGTCCGCAGTGGCAAACTTCTGCCCCAGTCAAGCTTATAAGTTCAACGGACTCTGATGAAACGAGTTCTCTCGATTCTTCTCCTCGCTGGTTGCTCGTCGGGGGCAATCAGCGAGGAGGGAACCACTCTAAACAATACATCAACATCTAGCAATTTTGTTAATACTCTTCCTTATGAAGACATTACCTATACTCCTGTAGAGTATGCTTTTTTTGATGACGCAGAATATTATTATTCTATTAATCCTAGTCCCGAACAAAAGATTATAATGCTTGAAACTGGTTATCTTTTGTGTCAATTAATGGACGAAGGAATGACAGATAAAGATATTGTAGAAAGAATCAATGAAGCTGGCACAGATGCTCATCAACGACGAATTGATTTTTCCATCGCCATAGCTGCTACTACAACTCTGTGTCGTTCTCATATAGCAAACGCAGAATATATTTCTCTTAACTTTCCCCTTTAAAGGATAAGGAATTGAAAAAGTATCTTTTTATTATATTTCCATTGTTCTTTGCCACTGTTGTTACAACAATGGCTCTTTTATTTTTAACCTCTATTGACTCTGTCAATTCATCTACTACTACTACCAGCCTTACCCCTCTTAACACTTTAACTAACTCTGCTCCGACTACTACTGCAGTTCCTTCTTTGGAAGATCTACCTGTTGGCATATCCGGAGAAGAACTGCAAGTCTATTTCCTTGCAAAAACTAAGCAGATATATGGTAGCTCTTTCACTCCATTATCTGATCAAGATATTGTAGGTTACGGCCTCTTATGGTGCGATGCCATTAATCTTGGTATGAAATCATCAGATATTGAAGAACGTATTAATGAAGGCGCAGTTGATAACGACGACGCTGCTCTTCAGCGTGCAATTGTTTCATCAGCTATTTTATACTTTTGTCCGAATGTAGATATCTAAAGGATAATTATATGAATACTCTATTGGATATCTTCCACGCATTTTCTGATTGCTATACTAAAACAGATGGATGGGATAGTCCCGCTTCCGTTTGGTTTTGGAATGACGATCAATCTGAATGGCAGTGTGTTGAAGACTCTTATGGAGATCCATATGATTTAATTCCAACGCTTGTCGTCCATGGCTACCATGGTAAAGCTATGTATGTAGTCCATGGATGGGCAGCGCCTTATGAGGAGCCTGATAAGTATACCGGTGAGTATACTCGTCCTTCTCAGCATCCTGAAAAAATGCGAGTTCGTTCTTTCACTTATCTTAATGGTGAAAGTATTCTAAATTCATATCAGATTATGGGCCAACCCATTGAAGAAGTTCAGATGAATCCCGAAGGTGCTATTGTCGATAGCATCGTTCTCGCCATTTATAAAATGAAAAATTATTTAGCTAACCAGGAAGTTCATAGTGAACAAAGTTGATTCTATTTTAAATAAAATTCTTTACGCTGTTGCTTTTATATTTTTTCTTATAGCAGCTATTATACTTTTAACTGGCTGCGCTGTCACACAAAACGAATCAAGTACTACAGTAAAGCCCATGCGTCCCACTAATGTTACCGTGGTTATTACTCCTCCACAAATTATTCCATCTCTTACTGGAACTATAAACAATGATTATATTAAAACTGTTGAGTTCTTTTATCAAGGAACTCCATCAGTTTCTGATCAGGTTGTTATGGAATTTGGTGAGCAGTGGTGTGATTTACTAATTGACGGCATGCAACCTGACGATGTTATCAATAGAATCCATGAAGGTGCTATTGATAACGACGATGCCCATATGCACTTTTCAATTGTAAATGCTGCTATATTAGAGCTTTGCCCTAGTCAATCTCATAAGTCTGAAGAGATCGCACTTAGATCTTTTCTTCCTGAGGAATAATAATGATTATTCATTTAACTAATTCTCACTCTAAGCTTAATTTCTAATGGAAAATTTTATCCAATCTACACCCTACAAAAGAACTATTGCATGGCTTGTTCAATACATCCAAAACAATCCTTCTGCTGACTTGCATTTTCGCACTATTATCTCTATACTAAAAGAAGAGAAAAACCATTATGTTAAATGTGTTCTTCTCGACAATAGGTATTTATATGGTTCATTTTTAGCTCACGCTAAAGAAAGTATTTCTCAATGATTGTTATTACTGACGCACCTAATCATCCATCTATCGTTTCTCATCGTAAACCAGGTTATCTATTTTTAATGGATAATTCCATTGTTAAATTTGATGAGCTTCTATATTTTGATGATAACGCAGAATGGCCTGACGAAGAAGCACCTTTTTATTATTATTGGAATAAAGAGGAAAACTTCCGTTGTGGAGTTTCTGTTTCTAATGTTAAATATATCTATTTCAAAGACGACCGAATATCCCAGGCTAGCATTTAAAACATTTGCTAGCCCTCGTCGTCTACTGGTTAGGACAAGACTCTTATAAAGTCTCAAAGGTGGTTCGATTCCACCCGGGGGTACCATGGATCCACTTCAATATTTTGATGAGGAGTATTCTTCATTTAACAAATCTATAAACACAGTTCTTTCAATTCTCATGCAATCTCATGACATTTATGGAAAGATACAGAGCATACAAAAAAGAATCAAAGCTGTCGATAAAAATAACAAGCTATCTGTTGATGAAGTCTCTCATTTTCTAGACGAGCTATCCGTTTTATCATCTTTATCTTCTGAGCTTTTATCTTCTTTAGAAAAAATTAAATCTTCAATAGTTTTTAGATCGGAACTTAATGACTTCTAATCCTGGTTCTCCTGTTACTTCTCGTAGGGGCTCCCCCAAAAACGTTGCCAATATTTATGAATGTTTTGATGATTTGACTTCTCAATGGAGAGACAAGGCTTTGTGTAGAAATAGTTCTCTTACTATGGAGGACTTCTTTTCCATCAACAGTGATAGAAAATCTGCTTCTTCTGCTGTTAAAGCAATTGGCATGTGCACAGCTTGCCCTGTTCAAGTTGACTGTCTTTACGAAGCAATGAAATATAATTACGATGGCGTTTGGGGTGGCACGATATATCGCCAGCGTTTATATTTCATCAGACAGTATCTTGATAACGATCTTCTTAATCTTACCATTGAAAAAGCTAAACAGTTTGTTCAAATGGCCAGAGTTGAAAACTTTAGACTTCTTAATCCTAAGCGCAGATACTACAGAAAGGCTGCAAAGAAAGATGAATCACCCTCAGAATGATGATGATCTTTTTGATTATGATCCAGAAACAGATACTGAAGATACCTCTTCTGTTTCACTCCAATCTGAAGCTTACGCTCCATCATCTTCCAATAGAAATAAAAATGTAGAAGATTTTATTTCTTCTGCTAAGAAATTTGTAGATGAAATTTCTTTAGATAATAATTCTCCTATTGACGAACAAAAGGTAAAGCTTGCTGCTAGCTTCCATGAGGCTACTGCAGCTTATTATCAAAAGATTCAGGCTCCTTCTTACATGAAATCTATCTCCATTGTTCTCAATACTTTAACCAATGGAGACTTTTCTAAAATTCAAATGTTCAATCATAAAGAAGCTCTTATACTTCAAAGACTTCGTTATCTTTCAATGATGAACAAAATTTTTTCTAGTACTGATCCTGACGAAAATGTTCTCAAAGAACTTTTTGATATTCTTAAAATGGAATATTCTTTTGATCATGTTAAAACATTCTATCTTTCCAGTGTCAACATTTCACTCTTTTGCTTAAATGTTGACAGACTAATTTACAAGCATTTGGGCGAAAAGCTTAACCTTCCTATTAATCAAGATTTGATTGATGATACTTACATTACTGATCCAGATAAGTTTTTGGTTCAACTTAACGAATCTGTTTCAGATGAACACCTATCTACTATGTATGCTAATGCATTTATTGATATGGCAAACGATGGTCTTCTCAAAGACATTGCCGATTTCTACAATATTCCCTTCAACCTTGTGGTCAATAAATGAACAAGATAAAATCTTTTTTTCGTAAGATACCAAAAATCACATGGACTATAGCTAGCGCATCTGCTGTAGCTGCAATCAACTACTCTATAGTTCATAGTTCTTTTGTTTTCTTTGCCATACTAGTTCTTTTTGCTCATGAGATATCTCACTATTTTATGGCCAGAAAACTTGGCTCTAAAGCATCATTGCCTATTTTTATTCCATTTCCATTATTTGCTGTAGCATTTGTTAAGGCTCCTGGTTTATCCAATGAGTCAAAAATAAAAGTTGCTCTTTCGGGTCCTATCGTAGGATTCTTAACCGCTTTTACTTTGTTCCTTTTAAATATTATTTTTAACTTCACCAATACACTAGGTCTCGGTATATTAGCTCTTAGTGAACTTTTCCTAAATTTTGTAGGAACTGATGGCGCAAAATACCGATCCGCAAAAAGGAATATTGCATTATGCACCTCTTAATACTTCCAGTTGTTTTACTTGGCCTCAGCGCTAAAGTTATTAATAATAGATTAAAGAACAAAACCCCAGAAAAACAGATTGATATTATACTAGCCAGTTTTTTCACGACAGTAACACCACAACACTTTGGGGAATTTAATGAAGACATCAAAGATGAAATTGAAACGTCAACACGAAAGAGAGAAAATTCGTACTAAAATATCTGATCTTCTAGAAGACTCTTATTTTGATGTCCAAGGTCTTACTCCTGGAACAGCTTCTTCTATAGATGAACAATATCTAGCTAGGGTTCTTACAAAGCTAGCGATAGGTTCAGCTACAGTATGGTGGTCTATCCTAGAAGTCAAAGATTTTATAGTTCTTCGTAAACTTACTAAGGGAGTCAAACGTGACGTATCCTGATAAATTTTCTCCATCCTCTAAAATTGGTATGGACAATTTTAACTTTTCATTTTCCATGGCCGGTAAAGCTAGCAATGAAATACAAGAATCTTACGATGCCATCACAGATAGAATTACAGCTATTGTAGAATCTGAAAAGTTCTACATATCTGGTATTCCTGTTCTCAAGAATATTCTTATGCTTGGCGGAAATAAGAATGATCTCAAAAAACTTTCCAAAGCCCTATCTCGTCTTGCTGATCTCGTTGAAATTCACGAAACTTTAGAAGGCAAGCTTAGCCTAATCAAAGTCATTAATGATGACCCGCATTGGTTTGCTTGGGCTTTTGGTGATTTCTCCAAAGACGTTGACGAAAGTATCGACAGCATCTTCAAAGAAATAGAAGAATAAACTATATCTAAGGATTTAACAATGAGCAACGTTCAATACTCTTTCATTAACACTGAAGAGGGAAATCTTACTTTCCGTTCTTCAGTTAATTCTTTTGGTTTAGATCATGTCACTGATAAAGATCTGACTTCTTTTTACACTTCTTTTTCTAACTATTCCTACATTGATACTGGTCTCATGCCTGTTGATGGCTCAGGTTTGTTAGCTCTTCGTTCTGCTGGCAATCACACTCAAATTGTTTATCAACACAAACCCGGAATGTATTACATTAACTGGGGACAATACGAAGGTGACAAAAATGCCACAAAATATTATGTTGCTCAACCATACAGAATAGTTATTGCCGATCTTATGGACGGCAATATTTATGGTGCTAGAACGTTTTATTCCCCAGTTCCCATCACATATCCTCATGCTCCCTTGTATCATGTTAATCTTCCAAACATCAACTGCAAAGGCTATCGTGGCAATGGTGTTGGTTGGATTTGTTTGTATCACAACGAAGATATATCCAAGTATCCTTTCGGTGAAAAGCTAGCAAAAGTTCTTGATCGTTGCTCTGGAACAGAAGCTTATAACGATCAGAATATGAGCGAAACTGATGGCCCTCGATTTTACCGCGAGAATAGTAAAGAGTTGCATCTTCACGATCCTATAGCATGGCAAAACTATTCTGATAAAAATGGATACGAATGGACTTTAGATCCTAATATTTGGATTCCAGTTTTAGTTAAAGATCGCGACCATCAAGATAAGCATTATTCCAATGGTCAGCCATTAACTTTGGCAGATGCCATCTCCGGCAACTATCAAGCATATTATACTGATACAACAATCCCTAAGCCTGTTAATCAAATACTTCGTTCCGACTACACACTTCCTGCGGCAAAAGTATTTGATTGGTTTAAAATGGCTTACAATTCTTCTACTACTCAGCCTCCTGTTATCAATGTTATTGAAAATTCTGAAAACGTTAAACTAAACCAGAGTACTGCTGCACCTGTTTTCGTTGATGAAGAAGAAGATTCAGAAAACTGTTGGAGCTGTGAAGACTGTGAAGAATATTTCACAACAGACATATGTCCTAATTCTTCTGCTCATTCACCTTTCATATGCGATTCTTGTTTTGAAGGTTATGTTTTAGCCATAAATACTAACGAATATCATCACCCTGAAGGTGGCAGTGTTCTTTGGTTGTCTCTTTCTGATGTGTGGATTTATCTACCATCTGAGCCTGGTGTATCATATAAATATTGTGGAGAGTGTGATAATGGTATTTATTATACCCATCCCGAATTTGATACCTTTATCATGAGCGAAAAATATTCTGGCATATGTCAATCCTGCCAAAATGCAGATGATGCACAAGATAATGAATCACCTTTCTAATTTAAAAAACATAAATATACAAATAACTGGAAATATTAATATTTAGGAGAAATAATGTCCGATCAACAGACTCTTCCTCTCGAAGAAAATGAGGAAGAATATCTTACACTAGAAGACCTTAATCCACTTTGGATTACATCTGATGGTCTTCCTACTTTCGTAGCAGATAGATCTGATATCTGCGAATGCATCGAATCTTTTGGTTTTAATATATATTATATTATTGCCAACGAGGAAAAAGAAATTAAACCCACAAACACCCCCTCCTCTAATACAGGCACTGTTACTTACAATAACAACAACAAGACTGCCACTGTTGCTCCTCCCCCTGTTATTGTTAAGTCTTCTCAAATTTATAGAGTTGTCAACAATTTTGTTGGTCGCACAGTAACTATTGCTCGTCCAGAACTAGGCTCTGACTTCATTAGTGTCGAAGAAGAAGCTATCTATGATATGCCACCAATTCCCTATATTCTTATAGATAAGCTTGATCAATTCTTTAGGCTTGTAGAGGCTCAGCACGGCACTGAGTCTATCGTCATGTTGACCTTTGATCAGAATAAAGAAGGTTCTGATGGATGGGGAATTCTCGTTCCTGACCAAACCAATACTTCTGTTCATTGCAACTATGATCCAGATAGCATCGCTCAGATTAAGCCTGACAATGTTCTAATTGTTGGATCTGTTCACAGTCATCCCGGAATGAGCGCCTACGCTTCGGGAACTGATCACGCTGATCAAGCTGACTTTGACGGAATTCATATTACCTTTGGTTGGCAGAAGTCTGTTAACAACGGTGCTACTCAGTATTATATCGAAATGCAGATGGCAGGTAAAGCTTACAAGCTTGATCCCGAAGATGTATTTGAAGGATACACACTTGATAAAGCTCCCGATGCTGAAGTTGTAGGGTGGACTGATAAAGTAAAAAAAGTCAGCCCCCCCAATATGGGGGGTACTCGCACGGATCTTCATGGACAGGTACTGCCCCAGCCCCAGGCGCGTACTCAAACTACTACAGCGGCTGGACGCACTAATACTCAATTAATTGGTTTCATAAATTATTCTACTCATATATTAGATATGATAGAAGAGGCTATAGGATATGAAAATCAAGTCGTTCTTGTTTGCGAAGCAAACCCTTCTAGCGAAAAAGGCAAGTTTAGCTGCCCATCCTGTTTTGCGTATGTCCCTATTAATTCTATCTATGTTGACCACTGTTGCGCTCTTTGTGACGTTCCCTTATGTGAACCGGACACGCCAGTAGACCAAGTAGTTTATAACATGTCTGAGTACTGTCGAGACAGAAATATCTCTGAGGATGCAGCACTTTACATGCTTACCAAAGACATAGAAAACAACTTTATGCTTCTTAGACTTACCCCAGATCTAATAAGCTCTTATTTGCAGGACCAATGGTTAGATAAAGATCTACCCACTAATGATGAGCAACTTACTCTTTGCTGCTCTCAGAAAAAAGAAGATTGTTATTGCGCCATTCAAGTAACATCTTTAGACGCATTTGATTTTGATAATTTTATGGGTAAATATGATGTTTACTCAAAAGATTCTGATTGCTACAAGTGCGAACATTATTATACTGCAATTTGTCCTAGGTATTCTTCCAGAATTGTCAATTACATATCTTCACCTAAAGACAAAGAACCGGAACACTATGCTGACACCATAACTTCTGATGGATGCACAATTTATTCAGAATATATTTATGAAAGAGATACTTATGAATCCTACTGATAGCAAGCGTTTTATTCTTGTTGGAGCTGGAGGCATCGGCACTTGGCTTGCCGCTGGCCTTGTTCGTCTTCTTGAATGGAAGTTTCCTAATTCTGCTCTCATTATTGTAGATGGTGACACATATGAAGAGAAGAATAAAGAACGTCAAGACTTTACTAAACTTGGCAACAAAGCTGTAGTTAAAGCTACTGAGCTAGTTCCTCAGTTCCCAAAAACTACTATTATCCCTGTTGCAAAGTGGGTTGTAGATGACAACTTTTCTGGTGTTGCAGACGAAGAAAGTCCCAAAATTAAAGCAAGTGATCTCATTCGAGAAAACGATGTTGTCTTTGCAGTTGTAGATAATTTTGCTGCAAGAAAGATTTTATTTGACGCTGCAGCAAAACTTAATAATATTGATGTGTTTACAGGCGGTAATGACGACGCCTTGTTTGGTTCTATCTATCATTATCAGAAGCGTGACGGCGTAGAGATTACTTCTCACCCTGCTGAATTCCATCCAGAATATCATAATCCTCCGGACAAGAATCCTGGTGAACTCAGCTGCCAACAGCGTTCTGAAATTGAAGGTGGAACACAGCTTCTTGCCACTAACATGGCGGTTGCATCTTTCATTCTAGGTAGAGTTCAGAAAACAATAGTGTCCAACCAGAGTCCAGAAGAGACAGAGATCTTCTTCGATTTGGGCATAGGCAAATCTGAACCCTACAATAGAATGCATTCAGCCCTAAATGAAACAGTTACCGTATAATATAAATAGGAGATAACAAAATGGAAACCTCAAGCAACAGCGGAGCTCAGCCAAATCGTCCCACCGGAATGGCTAATATCCGCTATGGTGTTTACAACCAGCCCAGCAACATTGCTGGTAAGTCAATCAAGGAAATCCGCGAGCAGTTCAGCAAGATTTGGGGTATCCCAAGCGATGCTGTCGCCTACTGTGGCAAGGATAAGCTTGACGAGAACGCGGTAGTCCAGCCTGGCCAGAACGTCGAGTTCCATCGTCGTGCTGGCGAGAAGGGCTGATTACCCATCTACGAACAGCTGTTTTATAACGCTGTTCGGCGGGGGGAGGGTTACTCTTTATGAGTGCCCTCCCCCCACTCACTATATTTTTTAGAAAGCCTACAACTAGTATTACGGTGATACGACAATGTTCGACAAAATTAAACTCGGATATCCTAACCTTTGGATTCAGTCTTCTGATCCTTCAAGAGTTACTGATATCATTACATCTACTATATCTCGCAACTTTTATTCTATAGATTTTGTTAACGGCTTTTCTAAGTTTGTTGATGGACAATGGAAACCTGTGCTTGTACCAAATCCTGCTTTTCCTGATATGAGTACTGAGTCTCACACAACTACATTTGATCCCCAAGTAGCCTTACATTATCTTATGACAGATAAGTCCATTACTCGTTCTACTTATATTGTCAATATTCCTTCTTCCCCCGCTGAGGCCATTTCACCTTATTCTTCTGTACTTTCTCATTTCAAATCTCTTTATCGTACAGCGTTTTGGTCTGACGATATTGCTGCAATGCCTCTGCAGTTTATATTTGTTTCTGCTCTCGAATGCCCAGAAGACTTTGCCCATCTTTTTACAATCTTAGAAGATTCTTATCCAACTCCTCAAGAACTTTCTACGATTGTTACCCATATCAATGAAGCAGCTCATGACCGTCTTTTACCTGATACTTCAATAAAAGATGTCGTGAACGCTGGCATTGGTCTCTCTGAATCTCAATTTATTGACCTTTGCTTGATGTCTGTCGTCAATCATTCTAAGATTGATCCCAAATATATTTATGACGTCAAGATGGCCAATATAAAGAAGAATGGTATTCTTGAAATAGTTAAGCCTGCAATATCTTTTGCTGATATTGGTGGCCTTGATAATATTAAAGATATCATTCGCCGTACCTCTGTGTTGCGCAAAGATCAGCAACGCACCGCCTCCTTTGGTGTTACTCCAATTAGAAGACTTCTTATGGTTGGAGTACCGGGCACTGGCAAATCGGCCATCTGTCAAGCAACTGCTAAAGAACTCGATCTTGATCTTGCCAGAACCGGCATTAGTCAAGTGATGAATTCTTTCATTGGTCAATCAGAGGCCAATATGCGTTCTGTCTTCAAGCAAATTAAAGCTATGTCTCCTCTATGTGTTTGGATTGACGAGTTTGGTCGTGACCTTTCCGGTGGATCCAGCTCTTCTCATGTAGATGGTGGCACTACTGATCGTGTCCATGGCGAGTTTCTTACCGGCTTGCAAGAACTTCCAGAGGACACCTTCTTGTTGTGTGCCGCAAACTCTCTTGATTCCTTGAGACCAGAGATGCTTCGTGCTGATCGCTTTGACAAAATTATGTTTGTTGGTCTACCTTCTTTTGAAGAGCGCAAACACATCTTCCAAATACATCTTTCCAAGATTGATACTGATCATTCTTATGATTATGATTCTCTTGCTCAAGCCACCCAGTATATGACTGGTGCAGAGATAGTTTCTCTTATCAGAGAAACAAAGTTTTATGTTGTTTCCGAATCCCTAAGACCCATTGAAACTAATGATATTCTTACTTATGCTCCAAAAATGAAGAATATCATATGGATGAAACACAATGAAACAGTTGTCTCAATGTACAAGTATGCCTTAGAGCAGTGGGATTGGGCATCCACAGAGCAGATGAATGATGCTATAATAATGCTTTCGAAAACATCACCCCAAAAACAGCCAGCCTCAGTAACATGGAAATAAAAAGGAGAAAAAATGACTGATAACGCTTACAGTAATGTGGAAGATTTTCTATCTTCTCTTGACGAAGACGGCTCTCCTACTGATACTTTGAAGAATTCTGATAATAAAGAATTTCATCAAGAACTTTATAAAAAGTGGTTTAGATCTAAGACTCAATCAGGATTTTTAGCTATTCGTCCTTGGCATCAAGCTTTGAAGATGAAGATTGATATTGGCAAGACTTCTCCTGAGGGTAAGCTTATTAGCAGTACTGCTGTTTTTGTTGATGCAATAGATTTCTCCGCTTATTTAAAGTCTATTGCCACCGGAAATGCTGTAACTAATTATCCTCAAAACGAAAAGATGGGCGTTCCTACAAACGAAGGTTTTGTTTCTTACGGCGGAGCCGTTATCGACGGTAAGCCTATATCTAGAATATTTAAAGCACACTATTGGCAGTCCAGTGAGTCATACGACAGTACCGCTTTTGTTTGGAAATGCGGTCACTTTGCTGCCCGCAAATCTGACAGTGGAGCTTTTATTCCAGATATGAAGTCTCCTTTATCTGTTGATCAGATTAAGGTAACTCGTCAAGATATTTGTTCCATTTCATATCTTATGGACTTATCTTTAGTTTCTTATGTCACTAACAATCAGGATTGGTATGAAATATGACAGATAGCAACGAATACCTAGATAAAACAACCGCAGAGTTTCTTACAAAATTTTTTCAAGATATTATAAACGGTCTAGCAGCTCAGGTTGAAGACCGTCTTAAAAACCTTGAAACATCTCTCGAAGCCATAGAGAAACAAGTCGCCACACTTGTTCTTAGCTATGGTGAGCAAGCAGTTTTTACTGAAGCCTTAGTTGGTCAGATTGCTTTTGCTACCGATGAGGCTCGTAGAGCTTTCCATGAAACTTTGCAGCAATCGCGCAAACAAATGCTAGAGGTAATGCAGAATGCATCAAAAGGAATCTTGGCTGACGAAAATCCGAGAGTTGCCTCAGCCGTTAACAACTTGGCTTCAGAAAAGCTATCTGATACAAACGCCTGATTCTTCTTGCGTTTTATTTGTAGATAACTATTCTAATACTATATTAAAAAATATAACTTATCTTAGCCAAATATATCCTTTGGCTAAGTCTTTCTATCCCACAATCACGTCCTTGCACGTAGCTTCAACTACTCTTCAAGAGTTCATAAAAACTGGTAAAGTTGAACTATATTCCATAGAGGTAAACTCATGACCATGATACAACGCTTTAATGATTCAACTCATCTTTTCAATTATGTTGAATCATCTTTATCTTCCGGTAATCCCATAAAGCTTAATGAAGACAATGTTCAACTTTATGCTGAGACCTATTCCCTTCATTCATCTATTATTAATGAAGTATCTCAGTCTCCATACCCTTTTTATCTTTATACTTGTTCTAAAACTTCTTACAGAAAAAACGTTCATCCTCATCTTCCCAACGTTCTTTACAAAAGATTTTATAACAACTTAAAGATATTTAATATTATCCGTGAAGCTTCTGGATCAATAGTTCTCATACATTTTATACCATTTACCGAAGAACTATTTGATTCAATCAACAACGGTTCTAATATAGATAATATTAAAATACTTAATCAGATCATGGATAACTTTTCCAATGTGTCTGCCGATAATCAATATTACATTGATTACATTAAATCATTAGAGTCAAAATGCTTTGAACTTGAGCAGCAAAACGCTGATCTTCTTTCTCAAATTCAAAACTCTAAACTTATAACTTGGTACTGATATTTATGTCTGAAGATCATCCTGTTTCCGAAAATTATCCTTCAGAAGGCTTCACATCAGAAAGCCTCGAAAAATATAATAAACTTATTTCTTCTTACATAAAAAAATCTGTTACCCAAAACAGTATTGATGAGTTAAAGAAGATTTTAACTTCTAATCCTTTTGTTTTTGAATCTGTTAACGTTGACATACAACAGCTTTCAGAACCTGAAAAACTATTTTCTTTACCCGAATATACTTATCCTCAAAAGGCAAATATTACCATGTCTGAATATCCAGTTGTTCCTGTTTCCTCCAATGTATACAAAACAACAATACAGCCTTTTGTTTCTCCCGAAGGCACACCTCTTGATCTTAATCTTTTTATTAATCACGATCCTTCTTTGCCTCCAAATGTTATCGTTATAGATTATGTCAATTCAGGTGAGCTCTTCTGTAACATGTCTTACGTTCACATCAACCACGCTCTACCTACTTTAAGTAAATTGTATCGTAGTTATTTAAATGCAGGTGATTTTATTAATCCCACCCTTCCAATAGGATACACTTCAGTTAAATTATCTTATGCTGTCACCTGCAAGTCTCCCACAAATCCTGACTCAATAGCTTGGTCTTTTCCTCTAGAGAAGTTCTTTAATTATAATCCCACTCCTAAAGATCTTCCTATCTGTGAATATTACACTCATCAATCTATTGACAATTCCGTACCTGTTGTAATTTCTTCTCATTACAAATACGCTAATGTTGTTAGCGGCATGCATTCATGTTCTCATCCTGTTCTATCTCAATCTTCTTCTCAATGTTTTAACTTTAATTCTCTTTCATCCTGCCCTTCTTACTCTCCTCTAAAAACTGAACTTTTATCTAATAAAATTTCTTCAGATCATTCTTCTTCTGAAATAGATTTTTCTTTGACATATTCGTTAACCTGTTCAGGCAAGCACATGTTTGCTATAACAAATAATACCATTAATGAAGATGTTAATGTCTTAGTCTATCCTTATTCGTACTCTTATGACCAGTGTCTTACCGAAGCTACCACTGTATATCATGAGTATATCAATCCGTATCTTTCTAACTTTCATACTGTTTCAGAAAATGAAAAGAGTAACATTTCTGATTCAACAAAAGATTTGGAAAAAGAAAGCTATATTAACTCTCTCTTAGTAGGTTAAAATGTATTTAGATTCTCAATACTCCCATGTCGATCACAGCATTATTAATTCAGACTCTCTTTCATCTTATCAGATAGAGTACTCCGATGGATTTGGAGAAAGTTCTATACTTTCTCGTTACGCTTTTTCTTCCGCATCTTCTGTTGCCAAATGGGATAATCGTTACACTCCAAAAGATTTTTTTTCATACAATTCCGGTCCTTATGACTTCGATGCCGTAGACAAAATCTTTTCTAGTGTTCCTGAACAACTAAATATAGATTCTGTTTCAGGCTACTGTTATTCCACTCCTCATTTTATTGAGGCAAAAGCTGTTCTTTCTGCTTCAATATCTATGGAAAAATTTTCTGAAAACTATTCTAAATCTTTACAGTCTGTTTGTCCTACTTCTTCTTATCCTATTGCTACTAGATATGTTTCTTCTGATGGAACTATTTTTGTTGAGCGTCCACCTTTTCAAGCCACTGTAGACTATAAACCATCTGGTGCAAGTAGCTACAGGAAAAAGCTTCCACCTATAACAATATGGATACCTTGGACTATTTACTCTTTTAATCCACTTTATCCTGGTTCAAGTTCTTACATGTATTTTTCTCACAAGTCTTTGACTTCAATGTCAGATAACTATTATCCGACTTTTCTTCCCAATACCTATCAAGATGGAAGAATATGTTATTCAAATAGCTTAAATGATCTCCCCTTAGATCAAAGCAATCTAACTCCTGCTTCTATGTATTCTTATATGATCAACGAGTTCTTTGCTGGATCTTGGAATTCAGATCTTATGAATCCTTGGTCACATCTCTATAGTTCAATTCTTTGTTCTTTGCTAAATAAAGAAAAATCTTCAGAAATATTTTCAACTATTCCTCATTTGCATAAGTTGTTTTTTCCTGACTCTGAAACAATTGAAAAGTCCGGATTAAATAAAATTACTAAAATCTATAATGTATACAAAAACTACGGTGCTAAAAAATTCTTTAGTTATCTTGGTCACGAATATTTTCATTACGCTTTCTTATCTATCATTTCTACATTTTCTCTTACTGAAGTTCTAGCTTGTCAAGAGGAATATGATATCATTGCTAAAGATTTATCCGCCAAAGCTAAAAATTCAATATACTTTATTAATGATTTCAATCATCTCTCCGCTTATACTTATACATTTAAGCAAATTTCTACCAAACAACTCTCTTCTTCTTACACTTTAAACTCTAATTATATTCGTGGAATTATTAACAAATCTTGTGCTGATAATATGATTTTCTCCGAATATACTTCTTTTAGTAAAAATATTATTTTTGCTAATTCTCCTGCTCATAGCAATCCTATGACTCACTTTAGAAATCTTTTAAGATACTCTAAAGGCTTAGACATAAACGAAGCTGTTTTAAATTCTCAAAATTATCCCACTATCATTTATAACTACCCCGATAGCGCTATATATTTTGCTACCTCTGAAATGACCCCTCATCAAATGTATTTGGAAATGTTGAAAGCTTATACAGATAATAATTATTTTCTCCCACTTTCATCCACTTCCTCTTATCAAATAATTTCTCAGGATGAATATGTCAAACTTTAATTATATTTCATCATCTCATAACTATTCAAACATAAAACATCCTCATTACGAAGATGTAATATCTATTTTAGATTCTAGAAATGGCTTAAACGTTAATGGTTCTGAAACGACAATTTCAAAAGATTTAATTAATCCTATTATTAAACATCTTCAAACTGCTTTTACCAAAGGCACTATTCACTCTGATACTGGAATTGTTCCTCCCGGACTAATTCATGTTGATAATAAACTTGTAATTTTTGAACGTCCTCCTACTTATCATAATATTCAAGTAATACCAGCTGTGGTTGACAATATAGATTATGATAATTCTAAAAACTACATATACAGACTTCCAATGCCTTGGACTGTTTATCTAGTTTCTTATTCTGTATATAATGATGTTCATTATCCTAATCAGATAACCATGTATTTTATGTCGCATTCACTTCAAGGTGTAGATTTTTCTTCCGCTCAAGTGTATTTGCCACCACTTCTTAACTTCTATAATAATGCTACTCTGTGTAATCCCATGTTTGACAGCATGGATGAGATTACACGATATGAGAACAATGTTTCGGGAATAATCAACGCTGCGTATAATTGGATTTGGAATTCTGGTTCCAATCTTGATTTAACAATGAATATTCCTGAATGTTTGTTCCAGATCCATAAAAATCCTAATTTTTCCACTAATCCTTTTTATGATCTTCCTGGTCCTATAAATCCTCTAACTTTTTACATTGACTTTTCTTATATACAGAATGCTTTCTCAAACTGGGAGAAGATATCTATAAATGATATCTCTTCTATTCCTTGGCCTAATCCTTGTATTTCTGAAAGAGTTCATTCCGAAATACAGCTCATAGGCACAGAAAAGCTTTTGGATTATTTTGATTATTATGGTATTGATCCAGATGACGTTCGTGTTTCTTCCCAGGAACAAGAAGAAACTGGCAATTTATACAATTATAGTGAAACAAAATACTATAAATATCTTCGAAAACTTCAGTCTCCTCCCTTGACTTTTAGTGAGGCTGTCCAAAGATTTATAGATAATTCTCATACAAATTTTGACGTTTCTATATCTTTTGATAAAGCTGTGTCTGATGTTTTTCTGAATCTTTCTTCTCTCATTTGACTTGAATTATTTCCTATTTTTTGCTACTATATATTTATATAAACATAAATAAAGGTAGAAAAAACTTGACTAAAATAAACACTTCAGAACCAATCTTTACAAGATCTGAGGTTGCTCAAATTCTCAATGTTACAACTCTTACCGTTTCTAACAGAGAGAAAAATAAAAAGTATCCTCCTCCTCGTAGAGATTTAAACAATTATAGAATTTATACTCTTAACGATATATTCAATCTTCAGCTAATAACCTATAATCATGTTGATCCTAAGCCTATCATATCCATACTTTATGATAAAGGCTATAATGATATAAAAGCTTTAGGCCAAATGATTGACAATGCCCTTTCGAAAAGAGTTAAATAATGGAGCAAAACGAAGATCAAAAATATTCTCTGATAGACGAACAGTCTGACTATGTTCCTACTGATATAATTATGGATCTTAAATCTGGTATTTACAATTTATTTGTTTCCATGATCAATCATAATATAATGGAACATGGTCCAGAAAAAGCTGTAGCAATATCAGTTAATTATCTCAAACAGATTGTCGATCACTTTGAGAAAGCAATACAAACCAATGAACAGGAGAAACCATGATAGACCCCAACAACTTAATTAATATTACAGGAGGTCTGGTCGCAGATCCAGAACTCGTTAACGGAAAAATACTCAAGATCAGAATAGGCGTCGATTACTCCGGTTCAGATAAAGATACCGATAACAATTCCGGTTACTTTGATGTAGTTTACTACTTGAAGGATAATTCTGGATTTGTTAGCAAGAATGCCTCTTTTGTTGGCACTCAGCTTGATCAGTCCAAGCTCAAGAAGGGTTCTACAATTTCTATTGTAGGCAGACTTGTTCAAGAGCGTTGGAAGCAGGACGATCAAGCTCGTTCCAGAATCGTGATAGTTGCTGAGCATCTCACCTACTCTGGTAGATCTGCTAAGACTTCTTCCGATTCTACACCGAAGGCTTCCGCTCCTCAGTCTAGCGCTTCTATTCCTTCGAGCTTCTGATGGAAGATTTCGATGAGCTAGATCTTCAAAAGCTTATCGAAAGTGCGTTAGCCCAAAAGCCGAATCAGCATCCATTTGGTAGCTCAGAGGCATATCTAGGACTTGCCGAAACAGACATATTATCTACAATATATTCTCGTTTAGAGAATAGAATGAGTATATCTGAAATAACTCAATTATTTCATGATATTCGTGTAGATATTTTGTCTAGAAAAATTTCTACAAATATTAAAGACTTACATACTGTCACTAAAAATTGTAGAAAATGCAAGATTGATACTGTCCCTGAGCTGCCAAAATGGAATGTTGAAAATCCAGATGTTGCTATAGTTGTTGACTCACCTTCTATATCTCCTGAGGCGATAACGTTAATGGTTAACGCTTTTAAAGAGTCTGGATTTTCTTCAGATCAACTTTGCTTAACTTACGTAAATAGATGCCCAGTAAGAAGAAAGTATGAAGAACAAGAAATAATTAACTGTTCTCCATATCTTCATTTAGAGCTTCAATTGTTAAATCCTAAGTTGATCTTATGTCTCGGCTCTACGCCAGCTTCTGTTCTTTTTGGCTCTCAAATAAAAATTAAAGAGTCAAGAGGAAATATTATGTGGCTAGGATACTGGCCAATACTTGTTACATATTCTCCAATGTATATACTAAAGTCTGGTGGAAATACACCGGAACACTTTTCTATTGACATAAAACAAGCTTATGATTTTATACATAAGCGGTAAGGTAAGCTATGACCGACATATGGAGTACATCTCAAGTATCTGATCTAACAGATACTGAACTTAAATCTTTTCAAGAAATAGTTTTGCGTGACGTAAAAAATAAACCTTGTACCTCTGAAGAAAAAACTATACTTCTTAATAATCTTGATCTTTGGCTTTTTTGTCTCCGTAACCTTCGTAGAGAACTAGAACTTCAGCTTACTCAGTTCAAAGCAAATACTAAAGCTGAAGTTAAAAATATGCGTGACAACTATGCTTCCCAAGATCAAATTGAAGAGTATATCATTGAAGAGAATCAGTGGCGAAATAACGCTATAAAATTTCTTACAGCCATCGAACGTAAAACTTTATATGTAAAACTTATTATTTCATCAGAGTAAAACTATGACAGATCCTCTCATTAGAACATTGCATACCGTGCATCTTGTTGAATCTGATATAGATGAAGAGGATTCGTACGTTTATCTTCAGCACAATTATCTAAACAATTATTTGTACTACAGATATAGTGCTCCAGATATATATACTTTTGATGAACTTGATAAAATGTCTTCTGAATTTTGTTTATTTTTTGGCAAAGTTCAAGACAAATCTGGTCAATATTTACTTTCACCAATACCCCTTTTTACTTTTCGTTATATAATGTTGGAAGATGGTTCACCTTCTCCCTACTACGCTGTTAGAAAAAAGGAAGGTTATGTTGTTGAAGGTTTTTCTTGGTCTAATGGTTTAGCTTATCAAGTTCGTCAGGATGTCAAAGTAATTAATGGCGAATACGTTTCTCCGTTTGAAATATATCAAAGAGTTTTATATGTTGATCACACAACTAAAACTTTGCACAATTACCCATAGGATTTTAAGTGACTATTTATACTCATCAAACTAAAGATAGTTCTTTTATAAAATCAGTTGGCTGGAGCTCTGTTGCTATGACATTAGTCATAGAGTTCAAGAGCGGTTCTGTTTGGGCTTATCACAGAGTTCCTCAAAACGTTTATAACTCTCTTATTACTTCTCAGTCCATGGGTAATTATTTCAATATATCTATAAGAGATATTTATTCTTGCGAAAGACTATCTTTTGCATCTGAGAATCATGGGCCGGTGAACATTGAGCAAGAAGCGAAAAAACAAGAACAAATCTAAATATCATCACCCTCATCTTCCCTCTTTAAACTTTAGTGATTCTGATCAAATTCACGATATAGCAGTGTCTGTTTTTGGCACAACTCATTATATAAATTATGAATCTTTGACAAAAACCTACTAACTTGATGCTATAATGTATTCCTGTAGCTATATTAGCCTAGGAGATTAATATGTCAAAGAGAGTTGAAATATCGCAGTCTCCTGCGAATGAAGCCATTCCTCTTGAACAGGTAAAAGAAATTGAACAGGTAAAAGAAAAAAAGATAAAATCTTTTACTAAAAAAGACAATACAAAACCACTAGTAAAAAATGCTCCTGTATATTATATTATTTGGAGAGACGCTTTTTCTGAAACTGATGAGTGGCACGATAGTTCCTCCATAGAAAGAGAAGATTATCTCTGCCATACGATTGGATACCTTATTTCTGATAATGGAAAATCTAATTATTACACAATAGCTTCTACTATTACTGAAGATGATTATTTTTGCATGGTCATAAACATACCCAAGGCCATGGTAATATCAAAGGAAAAGATATCGTTTTCTCGTTAGTTAAAGGATTCTTATGGAGGAAGAACTTACTTGCACTTCTTGCTCTTCCACTTGGAAAAGAACAAAACTCCGTGGAAGAAAACCACTGCTATGCCCTAAATGCTCTTCTTTAGAGAGTACATCTATAAAAATATCTGAACCTCAAGTTCAACAATCTGAACCCAAGGTACTTAATTCGGAAATTTCCGATTTATCTGTTTCTAAAGTTCATCGTCAGCTTCATCCTAGATCTTCTGATTATTTGGATCTCCGCGAATCCACTAAGAAGGGTTCTAAATGGCAATGTCCAGGATGCAATGCTACTCTTGTAATGTATTTACCTTTAAATGCTGTCCCTACTCATCGTTGCACACCTAATACTGTTAGTGTTAAAACCATGCAGAGAATTGAATAGTCACAAAGGATAAAATGTTTAAAAACTTTTCGTCAAAATTTAAATTATTTTTAACCAGATTGATGAAAAGTATTAAAGAGTTTCAATCTCTACTTAAGCTTATGGAAACTCTTGCTTCCATAATTATGATTTATCTTACTCGTAAAAAAATTTCTTTTTCATAAACTTATTCTAATATTATTGAGGACTAATGACAGAAATTAATATCGACATTGCCGTTAGTCCCTCTAACGGCAAAGACATAAGACTAGGCGATATTCGCGCCTGGATTAATATGGTTGACAAGTTTAACTTGCCAGATGATTATCCAGTCTACGAATGCTCACTATACCTTATGCTCCCCGTGCCGCAGCAAAACATATCTCGTATCGAATGCATGGAATGCTCTCCTAAGCAAAACAATCATGACGTACTTATCGTAGCTCATGACTGTGTTAATCCATACAATAGTTTAGCTGAAGCATACGATCAAGCATTGTGAAATCTTTCCGAGATAGCTCAGTTGGCAGAGCAGCTGACTGTTAATCAGCGGGTCGCAGGTTCGAGCCCTGCTCTCGGAGCACAACATTGGAGGTAATTATGGGAATGGATGTTTATGGCAAAAAGCCAAAAACAGAAGTCGGAGCTTATTTTCGTAATAACGTTTGGTATTGGCATCCTTTATGGGAGTACTGTGTTCACGTTCTTCCCGATGTAGCCGGAAAAGTCGAAAATGCTCATAGTAATGATGGTGATGGTCTTGGTTTTGTTGATTCTCGCAAACTTGCTTTTGCTTTACGTAAATCAATAGATTCAGGCGCTGCTCAAAAATATATAGATGAACGTCAAGAGTATATAGATAATCTTCCTACTCAAACATGTTTTTGTACTGGCGTTTCTCTTTTTGAATCTTATGATTTTGCGGGAGAAATACCATTTCCCAAGTCTGAAACTAAAGCACCGAAACCCGAATGTCATCAGTGCAAAGGTACCGGTCAAGCTCCTAATTTCGAATCTTCTTACTTTCTTACTTTAGATAATATATCTAATTTTTCACAATTTTTATTTGATTGTGGAGGTTTTCAAATATGTTAACTAAACCTGTTTGCCCTCGTTGTTTGGGGTTTATTCCAAGTAATGCTTTTGCTGGAGAATATCCAGGAGCCATATCTCGTATAGATAATAAAACTGAAATTTGTTCCGATTGTGGCCAAGAGGAAGCTATCACTGCTTTAATTGATACAGACCAGTGGCCTATAGTTCAATATGAACATCCGGCCACACAAATGGCTACAGAACGTTGGAAAACTAGATTTTTAATGGAGGTTACTCCTGATGACTGAAAATAGCGCCCAAAAGTTTTACTCCTTTGCTTTTATTTCAGCGATTATTCTGCTAGTATCTACTGTTACTATTCGCCTGATCGCTACCGCTAAGGAGTACTAATGGATCATCTCGCAATGAAAACAGCCATGGTTAATGCTCTCTCACATAAGGTTTCTATTTTGGAAGAAAATAATAAAAACTATTTTATACAAATAGAAGACTCTAATATTATAATGAATGCTCTTGCTGCTGCTCTGCATATTTGGCTGAATTCACATGACAATGATCTTTTCGTTTCACAAGGTGACATAGCTTACTCTCGTGAAGTTCTTAAAATTTACACTAGATATACTAACGATTTGTCGACAGTTGATAAAGTTGCAGATCTTCACAATCAAATAATTAATCTAGTCAGTAGGTATAACGATTGAATAATATAGTCCACTATAAAGGAGAATTGATGTTCCGTGAACCAATTGATGAGCCAGAGTACATCAACCCGATAATTCCAGCTGAAGATCAGTCTGCAATAATCTCTTCTTTGATCAGTGATATTCAAGACTGTGAAAATGACTTTCATGCTCTAAAAGAAATGTTTGACAGCATGCGAGCTGACCGTAATTTATGGAAAGAAGTCGCAGAAAATCTCGCTACACAACTTGGCAAAAAAGAATATGCAGATGCAGAGTATGAAACTTGCAAAGAAGTAGCTCAAGGAGTAGCCTGGTGAGTGAGTCTCATGCTATTATTCAAGATCTTCAAGTTTCTCTTTCTCGCGCTCAACAAGATTTAAAGTATTGGGAAAGAGAATCTAGTCGCTGGCAACAAGTAGCCGAGAGATATTTTACTATGTGGTATGAAGATCTTCATGACGCTCCTATAACTCAAGAAGTTATCGATCACGAAATGTCTTTAATATATAAAGAAATATTTGAGGATAACTAATTGGCTTATAGTAAATATCCTTCAAAGTACGATAAACCACAACCTATACCTCCAGACTTCTTAGTTAAAAAATGGCAAAGAATAGGTGTTCTTGGATCTCAACTAGCTATGGCAATAGAGGGTGGCGCACCTCAAGAAGAGATACATAAGCTCGCAAAACAATATAATACTTTATACGCAGAGGCCATCAAATCATAATATGACTGAAACATATTTAACATGTGTTTATTGCGGTAAACCAAATATTCATCCAGAACGCCTTTTTAGATATTGCACGTCCGATGCCTGCACTAAAGATGGCAAAGCAATGGTCTTCCCCAAGTATCCAACGACTGCTATTATTGATAATGCAGCTGAAGTTATGGAAACAAATTCTATTCTTTCTCAAGCTTTAGAAGATGCTCTTCAAACCATAGAGCAGCAAAAACAAGATATTGAAAAATATAAAAATACTATTGTTGATTTAATATCTCATCGCAGAAAAGCTTTAGATGCAGAAATTGAAGTAGCTCGTTGGGATCTTTTGCGCATGTTGATTAAACATCATCAAGAGCTTGAGCAAGGAATTGATCTTGGTGATAATCATAATGGCTATGATTATAGTGATATATATAAACAAGCTTATGGTACGTTAACCCATAACTTAACTAAGCTTGGAATTGAGCGCATTGGTGAATTAGGCGAAGAAGTTTCTGTTTATCACTATTACCATGACTCTTGGTCTCCTCATGGTGCTCCAGCAAAAGTTGTTCGCCAAGGCTATTATTCTTCAAAAGCTGATATCGTTATTGAAAAAGCGCTTGTTATTGGAGATCAAGATGTGGCCCCTTGGAAAAAAGATTAGGAGATTATAATGAGTTTTTTTGCTGGATTCTTTTTCGGTACAACAATAGTGCTTGCTAATATTTTTGTTATCAAGCATTTTTTGGGCAAAGATGATTTTTGGAGCAATAAGAAATGAACGCATTTAGACAGGCTGAAAAGGATGCTGCAGCTCGTGCAAATGACAGAATTCGCCAAGAAAGCATTGCTTATCATTCCACAACAGCTCCCTTAAATCAGGTTAATGACAACCTTAAGGAAATCAAAATAATACTTAATGAAATTCTTGATCTTCTTAAAAAGAGAGTTTAATTACATTATTGTTTAAACAAAAATCTGAACAAACCAATTTACAAGGAGAAAATAATGCCTGTTCGTCCTAGTCTTGAAACTCAGATAGAAGCAAACCCTCGTAAGTTTGCTATTGCCGAGCCTACAAAGCTTCTCACCAGAATTAAAGGTGAGCCTCCCATGAATAGTGGTAAAGGTCGCCGTCGCAACCCGGTAATCACCAATATATATAATGAGCTTATCACTAATCGTAATCAGTGGTTCCATGTGAACATACCTGTTACGTCAAAAGAACAGCTTTCCTCCTTGCGTGTATCTCTTTATACCCGCGCCAAAAAAGACAACTTGACCCTTTCAACAGCTTCTCTTTACAATGAGAATACAAAGATGTTTGATCTTTGGGTCATGCTTGGCTGATCGCATGTTTGTCATTACTATCTTTCTTGAATCTCTAATTTAGGGAAGATATATGACTAAATATGTAATAAGCATTACAAGGACACTCGTTGTAGAAGCGGAAACGCCGGAGGAGGCTACAACGATGTCCTTGTATGCGACAATGTACCCTGAGTATCTTGATGGTATTCATCCACTTTATTATAATTTAAAGGTTTTGCTAAACCAAGATGAACTTAGTGAAAAATTTGAGAGTTGGCCAGAGAGTTCGGGCAATTCAAATAAATGATCCATATACTCGTATCAAATCTGGCGAATGCGGTACAATACATTTTATTGATGACCTAGAAACAATTCATGTTAACTGGGATTCTGGATCTATATTGGGAATTATTCCCGAAATTGACGAGTTTGAAATAATTCCCTATCAAAGTCAAACACTGTGATATAATGTTACTATCTTTATGTAAAGGATGGTATTATGATCGCTCAGCAAGCACCCAATTTGTTTAGTATGTTTTTAACATTTTTTGCTATTCTTTTTACATCTGGAATACTTATAAAAATATTATCCTCTGTCTTTAAAGAAGATATTAATAATGACCAGAAAATGGACTAAACATGACCTTTTTCTTTTCCGCACTCAAAAATTACGTGCAAAAACTATTCCGGATCTCAAAAAAGAATTAAATAAAAAAACCTGTAGAGGACCTATAACTAATGACTAATCTAGACGATTACTTCTTAGAAGGATTTGATTGTGCAGATTGTCAAGAAAATACTTTCATCAAAAACGAATACTATATGCTTCACGATAAAATATGGTGTTCTGTAGCTTCAAAGTTTGAAATGCTTTGTGTTAGCTGCTTTGAAAAACGTTTAGGTCGACCTCTTTTCCGTGAAGACTTTGTAGATATGCCAATCAATTTTGGTTGCATTTTCTCCCAATCTAAACTTTTATTTTCTAGAATTAACACTAAAAACAACATTAAAGGAATTGAACAGAATGTTTGATGTTATAATTGGTTTCTTTCTAGCAGCAATGATGATACTTATTCCATATTTAATTATGTCCAAAGAATAAACTTTTATTATTCATACAAAAAAGCATTATAATTACATATATATATTTTTAAAAAAAAATAGACCTAAGATCGGGGCCCCAATGGGAATGTATGATTCAATATACGTAGAATATAATCTTCCAGAAATAACCTTGGAAAATAAAAAAGTATCATTTTCCCCTGGTCATGAGTTTCAGACAAAAGACCTGCACTGTATGCTAGACAGTTATTTGATAGCTGATTCTGGAAGACTTTTATATAAAGAATTTAGCTGGCTAGACAAGCAAACAATTGAGCTATCTTCGTATAAAGACGCTAATTTTCATGGATTTTTGAATTTTTATACAACATATAGGGATGGCGATATCGTTCACTATATAGATTTTATAGGAAAGTTTACCGACGGAAATGTCGTTACTATAGATTATAGTATAAGTTAATTTTACTTAAGGAGAAAGACAAATGCCTGGTTTTGGAAATAGCAGATTATCAAGAGCTGGAATGAGAATGTTAGGGGCATTTCAAGACACTATGTCACCTGGAGGTCGCGGAGGAAGCGCTATTAACGACTTTTTAGGTCAAACAGCAGCTCAGTCCAGGAAAATGCCAAGAACACCCATGAGCCCCAATACAATGATGACAAGAACTCCACGTGGTCGAGGTGGGATGTTTGGATCCACTACAACCTATGACAATCCAAGCTTCTTAAGAACAGATACTAAAAGAGGTCTTTTTGGGATGGGTGGTCGCAGTAGTTCCCTACAAATTCGTAGACCCCCTATGGACTGAAATCCCTATATAGGGTAAATTTGGAAAAAAATTTTGAGGCCCGTTTTCATTTTTGAAAAAAGTTTAGTTTTGGAAAAGGAATAAAATGAACCAAGGTACACTATACTGCTCAGATCCGTACGCTACTAGCGCTGAGGAATACTATGATATTGACTGCTCAGAAATGGTCACACCAGTAGAAAATTTAACACAAAAAATTAATAGAGCTGTTGAACGTTTTGTTCAAGAGCACTCTCAAAAAAAATAACTTATATACCAAATTTTTTATCTATATCGCTAGAATATCTAGCTGATATCTCAGCAACATACTTTTGTATGAGATCATTCTTTTGACGCTGCGCTGTGGCTGGACTAGTATATTGTTTGTACAATAGTTTCTTAATATGATAAAAATTAGTGGCTAGAAAAGTTCTCACGACTAATTCGTAGTCATCGGCAATTTCATAATCTGGATTATGCCCACCCAACTGATGATATACGTTAGCTCTCCATGCCCTAACGTGGTTGGGAGCAGAAACAATATGCTTCATGGTGGTTGGATTTATTTCCGGAGAAGACATAACCCAAACGCCATACTCTTGAGACCAGTACTCTGAACCATAGCCAAAAGCCCAACCTTTAGGATAAATACCCGATTGACCATCGGGCAGTATTTCGCACCAGTCCGAGTAAACAAAGCCAACCTCAGGATTTGCCCGGAACGCCTCGTAAATCTCTGTCAGAGCGTCTGGAGTTAGCTCATCGTCATGATCTAGCTCAACTAATATTGAGCCCTCTGAGAGCATGAATCCACGTCTTTTATTGCGACCTATATTTCCAGAATGAACATGACTTTTGTGCATCTGGATTTTGTATCTTTCATCAGAAGCAAAACCATAGACTTGATGCCAAACGTTGTCGTTGGTTGAGTCATCTATAATGACCCACTCCCAATCCTTAAATGTTTGCCCCTTTAGAGAAGCCCATGTGCGGGCAAGCACATTTTTATCTGTGTTATACGTAGGTGTTATTATTGAAATCATACAAAGTGTTTAATTATCGCTGCACTAGCTAAGGCGACCCATAATAGATTAAAGATAATAATTGTTGGAAGGGTTTTTTTAGTAGAAGACCATATTAAACTTAGGCTTGACGCAATGGCGAAAATATACAACCACCACCACTGTTTGCCAAATAATAAGCCAGGAAATATAATAGCTATTTTTGTAGCAAAACCCCAAGCCTCAACAGAGTTAGGTTTATTCCAATAGGATTTATTGGACATTTCTTTTACTGCGTCTATAACTTTAGAAAAAAATATTTTAATATTATCTACCATCACTATTTACCTTTGGGCTATTAAGTAAGTATTTTAGAACCTTTTTTTGATGTTGAATGCAGTTGCCTAATATTTCTTTTCTATATTCTTGACCATTTATTATTGACCAATGATCTGGTTCAATAAAATGAAAAAAAATCATTTCAACTTCGTTGTTCGCTGGATCAGGAAATTTATTTCTCCAATGATACTGATCTTCCCCATAATAGCACACTGCTTGATTCGGCTCTAATTTAAACTCAATATCGTTTACATAAATGGGCCACTGCGTTTTGTATGAAATGCATAAATCAATAGTATATGTGCAGGCATTATCATCTATGTGGTGAGGCAAATTTGCCCGGTGACCTCTATAAACAGCGTACAAACAATATGATGGAACTAATGTTTCTGAGTTAAATATTTTTCTAGCAAGGCTGGTAAGTTTTTCTTTTTCTTTTTGAAATAATTTTTCATCAGAAATAGTGAATCTACCCATGGTGCGATCATAGTTTAAGTTTGAGTTATTTTTTTCTAATTCAATATCATACTTAAGACTATTAAAATCTTCTTCAGATAATACATTATCTAACACAAATGGGTCTGGTCTAACTGTCAATAGTCTACCAGTAAAATAATCGTATACGGTTTTACTTGTCATTTTTTGGCATTTTCGTAGAAGATAATACAATTTCTTTTTCCTCTTGTGCATCAAGAGACTCAACTATATCATTAGCTTGTGTTTGTATAAAGGTTGATATGATCCACTTGTCATTTGATATTGGAAGACATCCTTGATGCGGGTATGTCCAATGTGTTGGAAATAAACATATCGAACCAGCTTTTGCTGGAACTCTCAACTCATGCTCCCTAAAGTATGTTTCCCCACCCATTTCAACATCGTTTAGATATATTATAGCAGCAAGAATTCTGTCTCTGGTATAAGTCTTATCACCCATACCACCATCTATATGCTCTCTGTAGTATCCAACACCTTTTTTGTATTCTTGCACTCTAAATCCTGTATCAGATATATCATTCCATTCCCATAGCCACCTAAACTGCTCCCTATACTTAGCAATGCAGAGAAATAGTTTTTCAACAATATGGACTTCACATGCATCCAATTTATCAGTTGGAATATTTTGACAAACCATCGCTTGATGTGACCAGTTTATATCCATGCTACTTTTAATAGATGGCATTAGCCCACTAATGGTTGGGCCTGGTGAAGCGACTTGACTATAATATTTTTTTAACTCACTTAAAGTTAAATCACATATTTCTTTATCAACAATATTGTCTGCAACCATTATTGCAGAAGCTGTGCCAGCTGGCCAATAGAAACTAGCTTGATCCATATCAATCCTTATTATCAGGAACCTATCAATTTTTCATATGCATTTAAAACTTGCTTTAAACGTTTTTCAGTAATAGTTTTCCAAGAGTCTCCCATTACTTCATTTCCGGAAAAAACTGGTGTCCATGTAAATTTACCATCAACCATCTCCAATTCCTCTGGATCTATTCCCACCATTATAGCAGCTGAATATATTTCTAGTTCTAATTTTTTACGAGCACTTAACTTAAGTGCCATTTTTTCATTGTCAGATAATATGAAGTCCATTTCAACTCCTATTTTTATTAAAAATTTTATTTAATAGTTTTTTCTTTTCAGAAACAATAGATTCATCTATTTCTCTTTGAAGTTTTTTATATTTACTTTTTTGTCTTTTTGGGGAAAAAGGCCCACCGAAACCCCTATATCTCAATAGGTTATATGCAGACTCATCTCCCCAAATAGCCTCTAAAGACTTTGTTCTTTTAAATGGAATTACGTGCCACATTGGTCTACCGATTTCTAATTCAAATGGTTGATCTGTTAAGATATTAATAACCATGTGGGCATTATGATAGTAATCAGTATTCACTACGGCTGGTAGCATTGTGTAGTTTGGGTTAGGATCCCATAATGGTGGCAAGAATAGGCTTGACCATCCTGGTGCTGTTTTAGTTAGCCATGGATTTATTATTTTTACATAATTAGCTTTTTCAATTTTTCTAACTTTTGTTACCGGACATTCTCCCGTTTGTCCATAGTTAAAGCTTTCTATACCAAAATTTCCAATATCATTAGATAGATCAAATTGCGCTTCCCACGACTTATAATCAACTGATGGCCTAAACATTGCCTTAGCCCACAAAGGGATCGTAAATCCTGTAGCAAGATAATCCGATGTGCCAGAACATCTCTTCAGGCTGCCCTCGCTTCCACTTAATTCTTTCCACCAATCTGGCCAATTACCAAGATTGACATAAGGTCTACAATCATCATCCATCAATTGCATGATTTGAGGAGAAAGAAATACTTGACCTTCTTTTATTTTTGGAATGTCATTGAATACTTTTGGACTAACTATTTTTAATTTTTCTGAGTTCTTCACCATGATCCACCAATTTATGAGATAAAAATTCTTTAGCTATATTTTTTATATTTTCAATTCCAGATGATCTAGCACCGTAAGCATCCAATTGCATTGATGCAATATCTGATTTTAGCACACCTTGCCCCTGAGCAACATGCCATAAATGTGGTGCGCCAAATAATTCATATCCTGTAGATGGCACATCGTGCGTTTCCGGACAACGTATACTCCACAACTCAATAAGATGCTGTAACAATTCTGGTTTTTCTGCTGACTGTTGAGCTCTCCACATTTCTGTATCTGATCTATCTGAAATATAATGCAGAGAAATCATACATAGAATATTATTCATAATAGAATCCATTATTCTATGATATTCTTTTATCCCATATGTTCTATTCTCAGAGAAGGTTGGAAGATATGAGCATAGAACTCTTGCTTGTTGAATTGTTGTAGAAATTGAAGTAGCCTCTAATGGTTCAACAAATCCCGCAGCAAGTCCGACAGCAATACAGTTATTCTTCCATGTTTCTTTAAAATATCCAGAAGTAAAATCTATAACTTTTGCTGGAGTAACTTCAAATTCATGAATTTCAGAAGCCTCTTTGATAGCTTGTTCGGTTGAACAAAAATCAGAAGAAAATACATAACCATTTCCTCTACGGCTTAACGTTGGTATCTCCCACATCCAACCATTTTTTAGCGCTCGTGCTCTAGTATATGGACGTATTCTTCCTGATGGATCAGCTTCTGTAGGAAAGGCTATTGCCTTATCGCACGGTAAATATTTTCTATACGGAATAAATGTTTGGTCGGCAATTTTGCTTAAAACCTGCCTATGAAATCCAGTTGCATCGACGAAAAAATCTGCAGATATATTTTGATTATTTTCTTTAGTAAGTACACTTTCAATGTATCCATTTTCTGATACAAAAACATCAATTACATCATCGTCTATAAAAATAATTCCTTTTTCTTTAGACAATTTAATTAGATACTCATTTAACTTAAATGTATCAAAATGATATTGATTAGATCCATAATGTGTTTTTTCACCAAGATCAATAATTTTATCTTCTACTATTCCGCGCCAAGAATAGGTGTTTGTTAACAATCTATTGTTCTCTAGCGCAGTTGCGTATCCGGCCCAAAAGCTACCAAAATGAACCCCAGTGCCACCAACGCTATGAAAATAATCAGGAGTATGATTTGTCCAATTTTCATATCTAATTCCATACTTATGGGTAATGTCTACATTTTTAATCATATCATGAGGATGAATGCCGATGATATCTTGAAATATGCGCCAATGCTCAGTTGAGCCTTCTCCTACTCCAATAATACCACGTTTACTGGAAGATATATTGATTACACTATAATCTTTAAAATAAGATTTAATAATTAATCCAGTTACAAGCCCAGCTGTTCCTGAACCTACTACTATAATTTTTTTTTGATTCATCTTTTAATAACCAACGTAAATCCTGTTAGAATTGGAATGTGGAAAGTGTACATGTCTTCACGCTCAGTTAATGACATTAGGTATTGAGTCCAGGCATGCCCAGTGCCTCTTTGATAGACTTTGTGAAAATCATTAACATTCCATAAACACATTAAGCCATTTGGGGCTACTTTTGCCCAAAGATTGTCTACTAAAGACAGATCGTGACTAAATATTTCAAAGTCTATAAAAATAAGATCATAAAACTTATCTAACGAAGAAGTTTCAATATCCTGCATTAGGATGACATTGCTGCTATCGATAGACTCATTCAAATATTTTTCTAAATAATCTAGGTGCACTGTATTTATATAGTCAATATTTGGAACAATTTTTTTTATCTCCGCCATAACTAGATGGCATATTGTCCCACACAAAGCTGTATTTGGATTTTTTAACCTAGTTACAAACTCAGCTAAAGATCTAACAAATAACTCAGCATCTAGTCCAGAGCTGTTGTCGTGACATAAATTTCCCAATACCGCAGAGTGCCAGTTCAGCTGCTGAGACATACCTCTTGCATCGTTACTTCTATCTACCCCAGTCTGTATTTCGCTATCAAGAACATTTAAAAAAGATTGTCTTAAATCATCGTGCGATAGCTCAAAACTTTTGGTTTTTGAATAAATATTAGATATTTCTGGATTAGCATAATTTTCAGACATTTTCTAATCTCCATTTTAATACGGTATACATATACCAAAGTCTTCTAAGACTCTGCTGTAAGCTAAGCAATTCTGCGTCATTGTAGTTATTTTGGCCATATACATCTACGCACATCTGCAATAATGTATTTATATTATAAGAAGAAATCACATCAGTTTCTCCACCAATAAAAATTATTATTTCACACAGTTTACTTTGTACATATTCAAAATCTTTTTGCAGATTATATCCCATTATTTCCTCAATCATCTAAACCATGTAACTAATGAATATTTAGTTGTACCATCAACTTCACCTACTGGTTCTGCGATGTGAGCGTATGGAAAGTTGGATGGAAAAAGAATAACACTTCCAGCTTTTGGCTTAATTGAAATATTAAACTTAGGAAATACTAAATTGCCTCCAGTATAATCATCATTCAAAAAGGCAACTAAACTTAACGTTCTTGCGTTCATTGGAGCATGATCGTGATGAATGCCATATTCCGCTCCTGCAGAATATTTTAACACCCTATATCCTTCGTCGGCATCTAGGTCTAGCTCAAAATAATTTCTATAGTCCCATACTATGGGGTCCACTTTCTCCCACATAGAGATCCATTCAGCGGCAAGTGGCTTTACTCGCTCTATTTGAATATCTTTGCTATTAATTGGCTCTAGCTCACAACTTAGAGATGTTCTAATATCAGAAACTTGACCAGTGCCAACAGTAGATCTTTGCCAAGACAAATATCCCCATGATTCACTGCATTCTTCTTCTAGAAGAATTATAAATTTTTGTGCGTCAAAAACATTTTCATATTCAACTACACACGTAGCGTGTTCTTTAAATTTCATAAATTATTCTAATCCTGATTTTACTTGTTCCATTTTTTCAATAATAGATGTTAAATTTACATACTGTTCTCTTAAATAAGAGAACTTTTCAGCTATATCAATAGCTGCATCAAAAGTATTAACATCTAATGTGTCTGGGTCAATTTCTGCGTCGATTAAAAGTGTCCATAGTTGTTCTTTTAATGAAGATATTCTTGCTTCAACAATTTGAAGTTTTCTTTCTGAACTAATTGAATTAAAAAATGACATTTTTTCTCCTTAAGTTTGTACAATTATATCATATTATTTTTAGATATCTAGTATCTTAGAATAATTAGAATGTCCTAGTTGATTAGCAGCATTTCCGGCGTTTCTTGTAACGACAATTATACCACCGGTACTCCCTGTTGCACCAGTATTACCCGGATTTGCTGTACCTCCAGACCCACCAGTATAATTTGCATTTGTTGCAGTGTGAGTTGGAGCTGCTGTTCTATTGCTGGTAACTGCTCCGGAGCTGTGGTTTACTGTGGCAGCCGTGTGTGTGTGGTCACCTGCATTGTGGCTGCCTGCAGTTATGGTTGCATTAGGACTTGGCCCAGTACTTCCAGCTCCATGAGGGTGGCTTCCACTTGTATGCGGATTGCTTCCATTATGACCCAAAACCAATGCTGAGTGAGGTATGCCTTTTGCTCCACCATATGAATGCGGATTAGATGCACCATGGGGAGTTTCTGCCGTATGATGATGGCCATGACCAGGATGAGTTACAGCGTGGGCGTTGTGTGACGTTGGATTAGGCCCAGATCCATGCCCACCCACCCCGTGTGGATAGGGATGATTTCCGGCATTATGATTGCCAGCGTGATGACCATGTCCAGGATTGTGATGATGAGCGCCATGATTACAATCACAAGAATGAGATCCATTATGGTTTGATGTCGCATGCCCAAAAATGTGAACTGGAGTATGCGTATGTGAACCATGGCTATGATGCGCAGCGTTTGAATTCGCTTGATGAGGCGAAGGCCTGCTTCCATTAGCTGGATGATGATGATGACCGTTACCGGAGTTATGATTCGTCCCACCATTATGTGCTAATACGTAAATTACATAAGGAGGACTATTGCTAAAATTGCTGCCACTATTATGATTAGTACCATGTGAAGCATGTGCGTGATTGTTAGTTGCAGGATGATGCCCAGCATTGACTACTCCTGTTGCATTTGTTGGATTTCCAGGAAGGACTCCGGCATTATGATTATGGTTTCCATGGTTATGATGGGGGCTATTTTGATTACTAGTAGCAGGACTTATCCTGTGTCCATTAATAGCATGATGATAGAATCCGCCAGTATGATATCCGCTAATATTTGGAGCTGGATTACCTTGCACCGCAGGATTTCCTGGGTTTCCAGCAAATCCATAACTAACTATATAACCAGTGCCAGAGATATTTTTGGCTAAAACAATAACCAATCCACCACCAAGACCTCCTGCTCCACCAGTACCAGCTGTCGCCGCATTGCCTGTTCCACCGGCAGCACCAACCGTATTGGAATGACCAGGATAATTACCAGCAGTTGCAGCCGCAACATTTCCACTTGAACCAGCTACCCCAAGTGAGCCTGATCCTATTTTGGTAATTGCCCCAGCTGAAGTAATAAACCAACCTGATACAGCATCGTCCATATCGTGCATATCTGTTACAGATAATGCGTCTGTGCTTGTGCCCCATGCTTTAGCTGGATTAAGAGCGTTTTGTCTGCCAGCTACTGTGCCAGAACCATCTGCTACAGTAGCTGCAGTTAAAGTTGGCATTCCTAGTGTTCCATTATTAGTTAATGTTCCATTAACAAAAACTCTAAAACCATTAGTAAATAATGTTGCGCCAGAGTTGATTGTTAGATTAGTGTAATACATATCTTTTGTTAAATATGTTGTACCACTAGATATTGTCACAGCACCGTCAGTGCCTTCGCCAAAAATTGAATCATCACGCTGTGTAATTGTTTTATTTATTCTTCGAATCCTGCCAACCATAACTATGCCACCTGTGAATAAATTACCGTTCCAGCAACGCAGCTGGTCCCACCAGTAACATCAGTGGAAACACCAGAATTTAATGTTGCTGCAGATGAAATAATAATAATAACACCACCGCCACCACCGCCAGCCCCCGCTGTTCCAGGAGCTTTAATGTAACCAGTGCCACTGGAAACGCCAATAAATCTAGCAGCTAAGATTACAACTCCGCCTCCAGCACCAGCTGTTCCGCCAGCTCCACCTTTTAAAAATGTTGGAGTAGTCGAAGACCCAGTAATGGAATATCCTTTTATTGCCTGAAATGGTTGTTTGTAATAGTTGGTTCCGCCTGTAGCTGCTGTTGGTGCTGTCGCATTATATGTTGCGCTTGAGCCCCCAAGGCTATGTGTCACTGGCGACAACGAAACATTGTTTGCTGCTCCGCCCTGTTGTATTGATCCAGCGGTAGAAAAACCTGTGGTAAAACCAATAGTAGACCCACTACCAAATGTTAATAAATTTTGTACAAAAATTCTATAACCAGCTGGATTTAAGCGCACGTTTGCCGATAAAGTTAAGTTGTAACAATATATATCCCTAGTCATTGTGTATACAGAAGATGCTGGCGCCATTGACAAAACGGTACTTGAGCCATCAAAGGTTACTGATCCATCAGCTGCGGATCCATAAATTGAGTCAGGAACGTCAACTAAGTTTGACATGGTAAGTAAGTCAGAATGTGTGGACGAAGTACCGCCAACAAAACTAATTCCTGTTGTAGTATTATTTGCCCTAATAAACTTTCCCATAAATATCAGTACTCTTCATAACCATTTATTATATAGTTTACTGTAGTTGCACTTGCTTTTCCACGAATTTTATCAGAATATGTATCTCCAGCCGTATTATCATCATTTGTTAATATTAAAGATGTAGATAAAGTAACAGTTTCATTTGCCGCTAGTGAAAGCGCATTGATAAATACATGATCCGTTGCAACCGTAACATTTTTTGGCTTTAACCACAAAGTGACAGTTGCAGCAGAAGCTGCGGTATTGCAGAGGATAATTTCTTTAATAACAGTTGTAGTTGTGTAACCGGTATTTCTTGGAACTGTATATAAATCTTCTTCGGTATCTGCAGAGGCAAAATTGTCTGGACCAGATAACCTCTTCATTTGAATAGGCATTAAATTACCTCCATAATAAATCTACGATTGTCAGCTATATCGCGACTAACCGCTTTTGAATTAGTTTTATAAGTTGATTCATTAGTAGCGTCTTGTGCATCTTGCGCTGTTTCTTCTCCGGCACTAAAATTACCTGTTGTTTCAGTTTGATTTGTGCCATCATAGACATATCTTACTCTTGGCATTGTTGTCTCCTATTAATTTGTGTACCCATAAAGTTTCCAGGTTCCAGATAGATTGACTGAGCTAGAACCAAGTCTAAAATTATTTAATTGTATTCCATCATACGCACTTGCCGTTGTATGCTGCACAGTCGCTGTATAATTACCCCACGCTGATGCGCAATGTGCTGAAATTATTGTCCTATCGGCAACATTCGGACGAGAAATATCCATGACTATGTGAATGTCGGAGTTGGATATTGCGCCGCAAACCCCAAGTGAAGAGTTCTGTCCAGTGTAATTATCAGTAGTTCCACCGAAAGTCAACCCTTGCATTGCATAATAGTAACTTGTTGTAGCTGCAGTGCTGCTTGATAGCATGTTTATGAGGAATAGGTAGAAGTCTGTGCTAGCTGCCTGTAAGTTAGTTAAAACTAGTCGATAGTTTTCGTAAGTAGCAGAAAAAACAGACTGCAAATTTACTTGTGTAGCGCCAGAAAATGTTCCGCTAGATATATATACAAGCCCCAAATTTGCTGTAGTTGCTACAGTTCCAGAAGCATTTGGAAGAGTTAGTGTTCTATCTGCAGTTAGTGTTGTGGGAGTTAGCGTAACTTCATACGTACTCGTACCACCAGCGCGACCCGCAAGTGCAACGCCATCCTGTGTGGCTGCCGTACGAATGGTCGCAGTGCCAATAACATCAAAAGCTGTCGCTGGAGATGCTGTATTTACGCCAACACGATTATTTGTTGCATCAACATATAGTGTATTTGTATCTACTGTTAATGCTGCAGCAGTTAAGCGAGTTCCGTCAAATGTGAGGTTTGCACTGCCTGCGGCAGCATTTGTCCCGTCTTTGTATACGACTTGATTAGCGGAGCCTGCAACTGGGCCTGTTGCACCTTGAGCGCCCTGAGGTCCCTCGGCGCCTTGGGCGCCTTGGGAGCCTTGAGGACCCTCTGCACCCTGAGCTCCAGTTGCTCCTTGTGGGCCAGTTGCTCCTTGTGGGCCGGTTGCACCTTGGGGGCCTTGGGCACCGGTGGCTCCTGTAGCACCCTGAGGACCCATATCTCCTTGTGGTCCAGTAGCTCCTGTAGCACCTTGGGGACCAACATCTCCTTGTGGACCGGTAGCTCCCTGTGGGCCAGTTGCACCTTGGGCGCCGGTTGCACCTTGGGCGCCGGTAGACCCCTGTGGACCAATGTCGCCCTGAGGGCCGGTTGCACCTTGAGGGCCGGCGGCTCCTTGTGGACCTGTGTCACCTTGAGGGCCGGTGGCTCCTTGTGGACCGGTATCACCCTGAGCTCCCTGCGGGCCAGTTGCCCCTTGTGGGCCGGTTGCTCCCTGGGGGCCAGTTGCTCCCTGTGGGCCTATATCACCCTGAGGGCCAGTTGATCCCTGGGGGCCAGTTGCTCCCTGGGGACCAGTATCCCCTTGTGCTCCAGTGGCACCCTGTGCCCCGGTGGAACCCTGTGCTCCGGTAGCCCCTTGGGGACCAACGTCACCTTGAGGGCCTTGAGGACCAGTAGAGCCAGTAGCGCCTTGCGCTCCGGTTGCGCCTTGTGCTCCCTGAGCACCTTGAGGGCCAATACTGGAAAATATGAATAATAACCCCGCATCATTTGCAAAACCAGTGGTGCCGTCTCCCCCAGAAGTAATTAAACTTACTGGTATTTCTACATAACTATTTGGATTAACAGTAATAGTTGAAGACACTGTCCATTTTTGATAATCATCTGAATCAGAAACAGACTGAATTATTATTGTGTCGCCAGATTTAATAACAGAAAGGAACACATCAACGTCATTTGACAAGTTGTCTAAATGACTAACATTTATTTGTGTTGCGCTTGTTTGACTATTATTATTCCAAATTAAATATCCAGAACCAGGATTGCCACTTGTCGTTCCAGTTTTTGCAGTATAGTTGTAGAAGCTGGAAGATAATCCGGCAGCGCCTTGGGCTCCTTGAGCTCCTTGGGCGCCTGTGGAACCTTGTGATCCAGTTGCGCCAGTGGCTCCTTGTGGACCGGTTGCACCTTGGGGGCCAGTGTCTCCCTGGGAACCCTGGGGACCTGTTGCGCCTTGGGCGCCAGTGTCACCTTGTGGGCCAACTGCACCTTGGGCGCCAGTTGCACCCTGCGGACCTTGCGCTCCAGTAGCTCCCTGAGAACCTTGAGGACCTATTGGTCCTTGAGCTCCTTGGGGTCCTATGTCTCCTTGTGGACCCGTTGAACCCTGAGCTCCTGTAGCTCCTTGTGGGCCAACATCACCTTGGGGACCTTGAGGACCAGTTGCCCCTTGAGCTCCTTGCGCGCCTTGTGGGCCCTGGGGGCCAATATCTCCTTGTGACCCTTGGGCACCGGTAGCACCTTGGGCTCCAGTTGCTCCCTGTGGACCAGTATCACCTTGCGGACCTTGAGATCCCGTGGATCCCTGGGAACCCTGTGGGCCAGTAGCTCCAATTGCTCCCTGTGGACCCTGCGAACCAGTTGCCCCAGTTGACCCTTGGGGACCAACATCGCCCTGTGGGCCAGTTGCACCCTGAGCACCCTGGGGTCCAGTTCCGTCTAATTGAACAAAGTTTGTGCCATCTTCAGTATATTCCCACCTGTCTAGACTTTCATTCCAACGCATTGAAACTGTTGGAGATGATCCACGCAACACCGCAATGCCAGAATTTTCTGTTGGTGAGCCAGTAGAAAAGTTACTGTTAAGGGTAATTATATTATCAGCTAAATTAATTGTTTCGCTGTTGATTGTGGTTGTTGTGCCTGATACTGTGAGATCACCTGATACAATTAAATTATCATCAATTGTTGTTGTGCCACCGGCGGAATCAATTGTTAAGTTACCAGTCGAAGTATCTATTTCATTAGATGCTGTAACACCTATTCTAATGGCATCAGCTGTGACTCCAGCAAAAGTTGGATTGTCGGTCGTACCTACTGCTTGACCAATACCTATTGTAGCAGTGCTGCCTTCCGATGGCGTATGCGTTATTGACACTCCCGTGCCAGCAGATACATCAACCATATAATTTCCGGTTGTATCGGTTCCAAGATCAATAGCATCAGCAACCCACAGTGATCCGTTGTACTTAAGAAACTCCCCAGAGTTAGGTGAAGGCAAACTTACGTCATGAAGTTCATCAAGTTCGTAACCGTTTTGAGTAGCAACGTAGATAATACCGTTGTTAGTAGCTCGAACAACAACACCAATAAAAACTAAATGGTCAGGGGCGCTGGGTTTAGTAGTAGTAAATGCCCCATTTTCTCCCAACCACAAGATATCGCCAGCCGTATATCCAACAGAAAGATCAATACCATCAACATAGCCACGGGTAATAACAGGTCCGTTGTTGCCAGCGGTAATGTTAGCACCGGCTATACCAACAGTTTTTGCCGAAGTAGTATCACTGTTGTTATCAGCCCTTTTTACTGTGGCATGGTCTCCTGTGGCGCCAAATAGATAAACGCAAGTACCGGTCGTAATGGTTGTGGATTCTGCGTTACGGACATATGACACCAACGGCTGATGACTGTTTACCCATGATGAGCCATTATAAGAAAGACCTTGGAACTCTTCAGGAGACGTAATAACAGCATCAGATAAATCATTCAATGCTCCAGCTACACCACTAGCACCCTGGGGGCCTTGAGCACCTTGAGCTCCCTGAGGGCCGGTGTCACCCTGTGGTCCCTGTGCACCTGTAGCGCCTTGGGCACCTGTAGCGCCTTGGGGGCCCACATCTCCTTGTGGGCCAGTTGCCCCCTGGGCACCTGTAGCGCCCTGTGGACCAGCGTCCCCCTGGGGACCCTGTGCCCCAGCGGAGCCTTGTGGACCCTGAGCCCCTTGTGCTCCTTGTGCTCCCTGAGGGCCAGTTGCTGTTGCCGGTGCAAATTTTGTACCATTATAAACTAATGCTTGACCATTAGTTGCACCAGTTGTATCTACTTCTATATTATCAATAAATAAAGTAGTTAATTTAACTGTCGAAGGTAAACTAATCGCAAAAGAACCAGAGGTTTCAGTAACAGTAATCTGATCTGTTGTTCCAGTAATTCCAGTAATTAATTTTGCAGTAACTATAGTATTGGAAGCGTTTTTATAAAATATTTTTCCATCGTTATAGTTTATTGCTATTTCACCATGAGTTAAACTGGAGGGTACGGACGTAGAGGTACCTGAATTTTTTAGAACAAGAGTATTGGCCATTAAAAACCTCTATAAACATAGATAAAGTAAGCGCTTTATACAACAATAGTAACATATTTTTTATGTTTGCGCTAGTTAAAGCTGATTTGATTTAAGTAGTTAAGTCTTACTATTTTAATAGTGGATGGGAGTCTTATATGCGGAATTTTATTGGCAATTTACTTAGATTATCAACAGTTTGTATTGCTATTGTTGGATTCTTTGCACCAATGAATGTTAGGGCGACATCGGAAAACATTTTAATTAATGGAAATTTTTCAGCAAATGGTGGGGGGTGGACCGGAGCCAACGGCGGAGCAGGATGTTCTGGTGGCTCTCCAAGCTTAGGGCTTTGGGCGGCTTCTCAATTAACATTTAGTTATGTCCAAAACTCTGTAACACAACAGGTTATTGTTCCTTCTCCATCCAATTTAGAACTATCATTTCTTGCTAGTAGTGAATGGGGTGGAACATACAGTGCCACCCTGTCTGACTCCAATGAGTCAGATACTACCGGAGTATTAACCGCCGGAGTGATTCAAGCTTCTACTCTACAAATAACAACAACAGAACAAAATGAACTGGTTACTGTTACTTTTTCTGGCGTAGACTCTCTTTTTTGGGCTGGATGCTATGGGCCAGTAATTAAAAATGCATCACTCATAGCAACAACAACTGAACTTTCTATGTTCGCAAAAGTTTGGGAAAACCAAATATTAACACTAGAGGCGCCAGAAGGATCAGTGTTTACTGGCATAACATTTATGTCCTATGGAACTCCAACTGGCGAAAATGAAAACTATGCAGTAAATCAAAGTTGCCATGCAACGTTAAGTGGTGAACAGCAGGCACAATTTCTTGGACAAAATACTCTAGTTATTGGTGCGAACAATAGCGTTTTTGGTGATCCATGTCCAGGCACCGGTAAATGGCTTTCGGTCACTGCTACATATTCAGCGCCTACTCCAACTACAACTACTACAACCACAACCATTCCTCAGGGAAGTTATAGTGGTGGAGGTTGTGGGCCATATTCACCCATTTATGTAACGGGTACAATAAATGGTGGTGGATGGGGAAGTGGACCGTTTACAGATGACTCAAACTTTGGCGCTGCAGCAGTTTTTGCCGGACTCATTGAACCTGGGCAAAGCGCATGGCTGGAACCGTATGATGTTAATAACTACCCTTCTTACATTGGCGGCACTAGCAATGGAGTAACCATGAGCAACTGGAATAGCGAATGGTGTGGATTTAATATTAAGATATTTGGAACATCAACGCCCACCACAACTACTACCACAACCACTACACTACCAAAGTTTCTTGGGCAGCCCGCCAATCTAACCACCTTGCTCACCGAAGATGGCTTACTCATAAGCTGGGAGGCAGCAGATGATAATGTTGGAGTGTCCCCTGAAAGATATGCAGTTTCTTGGAGTAATGGCACTTCTGGTTGGGGTGTTGCTACTGGTAATGTGGGCGATCAGACTGCATTAAATACTTCAATTATTTTAAATTATTCATTATTTCAATCTACTGGTGGACTTGATGTTGAATACACGATCTCAGTAAGAGCAGACAATGACACGTTTGGCGTGTACTCACAGACAGCATCTGTTGCTGAAGTTTTAATTTCCATGCCAACAGTGCCCACAACGACTGGACCTACAACAACAGAACCACCAACAACAGAACCGGAAACAACTACAACAACTGAACCAGAAATAGTTGAACCACCAGTGACTGAACCAGAAACAACTCCTCCAGTCGTTATACCACCAGACACTGATCCACCAACAACTGAACCAGAAATAGTAGAACCAGAGCCTAACACACCAGAAGATACCCAACCTGAAGAAACAGTTCCAGAAGACATACAAAATCAAGTAGATGAAATTTTATCTGGTGATTTAACTGAAGAAGAATTTGCTAATGCCGTAGACGAAATACTAACTTCAGCTGACAGTGAAGAAGAATTAGTTGCAGCTGCTACAGAATTATTATCAGGAGACCTTTCGGAAGAACAATTCACCGAAGTTATTGATCAAGTATTCGCAGAAGAACTAAGTGACGAAGCCTTTGCTGAAGTCTTGGATACCGTGTTCGAAGAACCACTGAGTGATGAAGAATTTACTGCAGTCATTGATGCCGTTTTGGATCAACCATTAAGTGACGAACAATTCGAAAATCTAGTTGACGCGTTAAGTAGTGACACAGTTACTGATGAGCAAGTCCAAGAAGCTGTCGATGCAATTATAGAAAATGGAATAACAGAGGAGCAAGCAACTGAGATTGCGACCAGCGCAGAGGTACTATCATCTATCGATGGAGAACAGGCAGCAGAAATTTTTGCTGAGATCCCCATAGAAGAAATAACAGAAGAGCAAGCTTTGGAAATTATTGCTGCGGTGCAAGATGCTCCAACTGAAGTCCGTTCTTCATTTGAAGAAGAAATAAATATATTTGGTTCAGGAAGTCTAAACACTTATGTCCCACTAGGTTCAAATATAAACGTAGGACAAAGAAGAGCCGTTATAGCTGCTGGTGCAGTCATAGCAGTTGCTCCAGTAGCTGGAGCTTCAAGAAGAAGATAATAAACAGGGAGATATAATGAAGAAATTTTTAAAGAAATTAATAGCTGCACTTTACGAACAAGCTTGGACAATAGCTGGAACAATACTAGTTCTCATCACTTTGTCTGGAGATGTTCAATCTTGGGGTATAAAGATTAGCGTAGCTACTTTAATTATAGTTTTATTTGGCGCTGTTATTAAAAAGGAAATGGATGACTCTGATTGATTTTATTTTACAATAAGATCTTCAGGAATAATCCATAACTTACATATAGCGTTAGGTTCTATTTTTCCAGCTACAATTTCGCATCCCTGTCCGCCCATAAAGAACACACAGTTAGAACAAATCATACCTTCTTTAATAAAAGGATTTAATTTAGCAGGAGCATAGTGCGCACCATTTGCTTTGGCTGTTTGATCAAATTTACCAAACATTTCTACCAAATGTTCATAATGATCATACATCATTTTTTGACGAGGATTTAATTTTTCTTCAGGATCATCTGGATCCTCTTCGTCCTCAGGTTCTTCTTCGGGCATTTCATCTTCCGGCATTTCCTCATCATCGCCGCTTGAGTATTCTGATAGCCAATAATTACTCATCCTTGGAACCGCCATTCACAGCGCCTTGCCAAATTGCAGCAAGTCTGCAATACCCGTTCTCTTCGACAGTTTGAGCGACAATTTTGCACATGCCATTACCCTCATAAAATGCGCAATTACCACACTTAACCCCTATGGGAAGATTATCATTTTCAATACCTGGGACATACCCAACCCAAATGCCATTGCCATCATCATTGGCTAGCTTTCCATACTTGCCCACAATACCTATCATGGCGTTTACATACTCAGCCTCTGCTGGAGCAAGCTTTTGATCCATTTCTTCTAAAAATTCTGCTAACCAATAAATAGACATTATTATTCTCCGATCTTTTGCATAAAAATATAGTAACAATATATTACTACATTGTGCCCCTTCTTTGCATCTCTAATCTTCTTCTAGTTTCTTCATCGTCTTGAGCAGAGCCTCTAAAACGAGACACTCCAAATCCCGCAACTCCAAGAGCTCCAGCTATTCCTAACATTTTAAGATTTCTAGCACCATTTGGACCTTGTGTGACCGCAGCAGATAAATCATCGGCTGCAGTTCTAAGTCTGCCTGGGGATTTAACTGGAGCTCCACTAGATGGTCTTGATGGCGTTGGGGCGGTAGACTGTATTGTTGCTTTTGGTGGGGGTGTTGCGTTACCAGACTTAGTAACTTTTTCTGCTGTTTCTCTAGCTTGAGTTGCTGTAGGTGGTGGCGATGGCGTATTTGCAGTGGTAACCGGTCTGCCAACTGGTTTTCTACCTGGAGTTTCACCGGTAGTCACCGTAGGCTGAGAAGGAACGGAGCCTGGAGTTGGGCCGGTAGTTGCCGTAGGACGTGGCCCACCTGCGCCTGGAGTTTCACCGGTAGTCACCGTAGGCTGAGAAGGAACGGAGCCTGGAGTTGGGCCGGTAGTTGCCGTAGGACGTGGCTTTATAAATTCATGTTCATCATACCCCATTACTCCATTTGCTTGTCGCCATGCTATTTGATCTTCAATTGTTGAATATGGGGTAGTGTAACCAGGTTTACCGCGTAAGAGTTCATCCATTTCTGGAAAATTGTTTTTCACCTGCTCAACTGCCTCCATATCCTTTGTGTCAAGAGTGCCTTTGATCAGCAGCTTTTTATTTTCTTCCACTTGTGCTGGATTGGCGGGAGTTCTTCCTGGTTGATCTTTTATTTCCAAACTTTCAGAATCATGCTGTAAATCTAAATATGGACGCCCACTATCATCAACGTAATGTGGATTAAGATAATCTGTGGTGAATCTACCACTTGTTTTCTGAGAAATGGGGGCATTTTTTTCTTCAACGCCTTCTCTTATTGTTTTGCGATAATTAGGATCATATTGATCCTCGAGACGATCAGCGATATCGCTTCCTTCTAAGGCGCCAATAATCCTATCTCTTTCTTCTATGGATTGAGCATAGAAGGTAAAGTGCCGTCCTGATCCATAGCTTGAGCTTGTTTTAAATCCTATATCATTTTCTCCTAGTAGTTCAACTAATCTCAAAGTATCATTAGGATCAACAAATTTTGCTACATCATCAATATTCTCTCTACCTCCGTTTAGGAGGAATTTATACAACCATTTTTGGCGATCTTTTTCACTCATATTCCTAAGGTTAACTCCAAGAGCACTTGTTCTTTTCTCAAAATTCAAGTAAAGTTCTTGATCAACAACATCAACGCCTTTCGTTATCCCCCCTGAGGGATCCCTGAGTTTTAATCCCAACTTTGCGTAAGCTTCTTCTTCCGTGAGCTGCGCCTTAAGATCTGCGTGTAATTTCCATCCGTGATTAGTATTGACTCCATGTGCTTGATTTTTTGAGTTGACAAAGTGATTAGATTCAAATGCATTGTTTCCACTCATATTTGGGGCTGAATAGCCCTTTGGATAATATTGCTTTACTTCATCTAAGTTTGTCAAAGGCATTTTTACGTCAACCTATACACTTTCTAGAGCAGAATCTTTCATTATTATGCTCATAAACCATACCACGTTGGAGTTCTCTACTGCATGTGGGGCAGGTAAAGGATCTACCCTTTAATCCTACATATAGGATTGGCTTACCTGGTTGTTCTACTTTAAGAGTAGCTACAGGTGAATTCGAAACATTTTTCTTTGCGGGCTTTTTACCGGCCATTTTAACTCCTTACATATTTTTAATACATCTAGGAGTATAGTAATTATATTTTGGTAGCAAGTACACCAAGGTTTGGCATACGTTTTCCAAAGTCATTTTTTGTTTCTTCAGGAAGAATGTCGTCATCAATATCGTATAGCCAGACTCCTGCATCAAAACCTTCAGCTGTCATTCCAAAAGCTTCAAAATCCTTTATTAACTCTTGCTGGGACCACATACTCTGGTGCTGCTGAAGAATGTTAGAGTCACATCTACTTGCCGGTGTAAATATTAGTGCTCTCATAGCTCTAAAGGAAATTTCACCGTTAACCCACATTTGGATTAGTCTTCCAATGTCTGTTTGGACTACTCTAATTGTTCCACCAACTTTAAGCTTTCTGTGCATATGAAGTACAAATTTTTTATAATCTGTTACGGGAATATGCTCTAACGTATGGGAGAGAAAAAATTCATCTACAGTATTATCTTGACAGAATGAATCCAAATCCATAATATTAGCTTTGATATCACATACTTCTGCTAGGTTTACTGTTTTGTAATCTGTATTGCATCCAATACCGCCTAGATTAAATTTTAATGTACTCATATCAATCTTCTTTCTTGTGTAAATTTAAAGATAACCATTCCATGTGGTATAAAGTCTTTGGAAGAATGTCTGGCTTGAAATCATATTTCCATAAACAATATGGGAAACTTACTTGATCTTGATAAGACCATGTGAGATTTTGCTCATGCCACAACTCACCAATTTGTCTAACCTTTTCATTAGTCATATCTCTTGCAGAGAGACCACAAGCGTACAGTCCGTAATTTTCAGGAAAACCTTCTGATCTATAAAAATCACACTGAGCATCAAGAGGTTCACTTGCATACTTGGGAGGCCTAATTGTAGCTTCGCCATAAGCACAGTATCTTCCATTTTCAACAGCAGCATCGGGGTGTAATGATGCAACAAATCCATTATTCATAAACTGCATTATTTCATCTACAAAATTTGGATTAATGATTTGCATTTCTCCATCTATCCAAATCATATATTTATAATTATTTAGAATCGGAATAGAGTGCGGATTTAACTTAGGTCTCTTTGCTCTACGTCTATTGTCCAGGTGACTATCACATTCAGGTAAAAATTCTATCTTCCATGGACTTGGAATTTCGTTAGGGGAATTTCCATCTGTAAAGAATATATAATCAACTCCTAGCAAAGGAGGCTGCCTAAATGCATAGTCGTACCCACCAGTTACGGCTGTACAAATAACTGTATTCCCAAACCAATCGTCTACCATATCATAACTTTCTTGCATCTATTTTTAATAAATAATCTTGATCAATTACAGATTTTTCTGCATCTACTTTTAGTAGGCCAAACTCATCTGCTTCAACTACATTAATAACTTCAAGTCCTAAATTCTTAAAATCATCAATTAACATTCTACTAGTTAATCCCACATAATGAAAGTCGTACTGATTTGTTTGTCCAGCAAAAAATATTTGTTGCATTGCTCTATCACCCTCAAGAGAATTCAAATTCAATAACTGCCTACAGGCATTAAGAAAATCTGGAACTTCAATTCTGATGAGACCACCTGGCTTAAGTATTCTACACCATTCCTTAAGAGCGCTTTGATATTCTTTCCAAGAAAAATGTTCTAAACATTCAGAACTAAAAACTATATCTGCATGATTGTCAGGTAGTGGAATGTCTCTAGCATCGGCAACAATGTCAACGTCATAACATTTACCATCTGTTGCATGTAAATAAAATGGATCTATATCTACATGTATCCAATCTGGACCTATATAAGTTCTAGTTCCTATGACTACTTTGATTCCATCGCCTTTTGGGATACTTTCGATTCTCATAATATTTACCTATAGTTTACTGTGACTGGATAAGGCATTGTTTTAATCAAACGATCAGTATACTTATAACACAATGGATGAAATATTTCCAATAGAATCTCTCCCCATTCAATTGGGTATCTTGTAACAACTGTATCTGCGGCTTCTCTCGGAGACGTTGCAGGATATGCTCTAAGTCTTTCTAATTTTTGATCCATTATTTCCAAAAGATTGTTATACCATTCATTCGTAAATTGAGTGTTTGGTTTGAAGATATATAAATCATTTGTCATTAACTTATCCCAATGCTGACCTAACCATGGTCTTTGTTTTGGTGTAACGCTCAATTCACCCTCATCTTCAGGGGCGCCAATTCCAAAAGCGTCACTATTTTCTAATTCATTGAAATATTTATTCCAATTCCATGAACATGGCTTCACATCACTATAGCCACCGCCGTAATGATGCATAAAGTATGTTCTTAGATAGTCAGCTTTATGTACGTCTGACAAATACTGAAATCCTTCATGAAGTGGATGATCAGGAAGTATGTATTCAATAAGGTTATCGTTATTGACAAGAATAACATTAACGCCAGAATTATTAATTAATGACTTTATTCCATTAATTCTATTTTGATTCATTAAAGTATTATTATGTCCAACCCAAAAACAATATATATTTCTTTGCATAATATTATCCTTTATTTTGCGGAGAGGGTGGGATTTGAACCCACGGACATTCTTTCAAACGTCGACATCTTAGCAGGATGTTCCATTCAACCGAACTCTGGCACCTCTCCAGTCCTATTAGGGAACAAGCCCTGGGCGCTCTACATCTTCCATTAAACGAGTTCTACTCCAAGCTCCACAAGAATTACAATACCACTGCTGGTATGCGCCTGTCTGAGTATATCTTTGGCCTCTCTTCTGCAAATCATCGGATCCACATGTTGGGCAATTACACTCACCTTCATATACGTTTAGATTCGGGTGATTATTCATCCATGGGCGCAATTTCATATAGACGTTTCTCAATAGGTCTACGTCCTGCTTAGCGTACTTTGTCATTAACTTCCAACACTTTAGGTCGCCACGCATACAACCAGCCCAAGTTTCAAAGCCACCAGTATCAACTTTTCTGCCAACTCCCAAATGCTGACCAAGATGATCTAGTCTATTGCTGTTAAACATGAAATATTTTCTAGCAACCTTTAATGTATCAACTTGTCTAACTGGTGAAGTTGGACCCATGTTATGGGAAATAAATCTTGCATTAGCTTTACGCATATCGAACTTATCGCCGTTATGCGCAATAGCTATGTCAGCTTCATTCAGTAAATCCCAAAGCTTCTTAACTACATGAAAATCATTTTCCGGATTCTTTTTGTACTCTTCAGGAAAATCTATAAGAGAGCAAACATGGGTAGACTTTTCGTGCTCCCATCTATATGAAACACACAACATGTACCATTCACGTTCGTGTTCAATAACATTCTGCTCATAATGACCCCAAACATAACTTAGGTTGGGAGCTGTCTCTATATCATAGTATAAAATTTTAGCCATTCTAGCACCGTCTTTTCAATTGGGTAGAATCAGTTTGACGCTACATAATAGTCATACATTATAACACAAATGGTGGTGCGATGCTCACAATGTCACATCACACCACCATTATATAGGTAATTATGTATTTAATACTTTTAATATCAAAAAAAATAATTTTTGAAGCTGATCTTCCATTACAGAAAGTATTATCTCATTATCGTCACCAAGAGTTATTTTAACTATATGGCCATTAATTAATGATCCATCTCCAGTTATCATTGGTGTCTGAGCTGTGATCTCAATATTTTTTATTGCCGGCATAAAGCCAGAAAAAATTTCATCCATTACTTTTTCTTTTTCTTTTTAAAGGTAGCAACATTCTTTGGAGATTGCCCTTTAACACCTTTCGATGGAGTACCTTGAGATCTTTTTCTTTGAACCGCACTTCTTCTTTGTGAAGAAGACATGGAGTTAGCTTTGGCAACTGGCACGCATTTAGCGTACCCGCCACCTTTACCTGATGTCCCGCATGGTTGCCATTTGCCATTCTTTTTTGGCGCACCAATGTTTACCCATTTCTGATTAAACCATTTAGTTAAGCCAACGCCTTTGGGTCCGGCCATATTATATCACTTCTTTTTACGTGGTGCCGAAGTAGTTCCCCAAGTTCCACCCATTGATTTATATTTTTTTGCAGCCCATGCATTAGCATATGCGCTAGGGTAAACATCAAACTTAGACTTAGCTAATGATTTAGCTTGACTCCATAGTTTTGGATTTTTTGGAACGTTTCTCTTTGCGGCCATCAGTCTTGGTCCTGATCATATACTCCATAGCTATTACCAGTTGGCTTCTCTTTATCCTTTAAGCCATTCGCTGCCAGAACACCCGACAGGCATCCTGAGAGGAATAATACAATCGGAACAAGCAGTGAGTCGATAAATGCTTTATCATTTGGTGACTGCTGATCAATTGGCTGGGTAACAAACACGAGTGCGTACATAACGCCAATAACTATGACAGCAAAGGTGAACGCTAAAGTTGCTCCTACAAAGAAAACCATTCTAGCTTTTATTTCACTATTCGTATATCTTTTTTTTACATTATTCATCCTGGTATACTCCCATAAATATCTTCTGGACACGTTCCAGAGGCATTACAAATAGGTGGTTTACAATCCGCAGTCTCCCAATTTACTGGATCCTGACAAGGGTATCGATATGAGTCACTGCAACCACTCAAAAGACCCATGCAAAAGGCTCCAATAATTGCAGTTAAAGTAAGTATTATTTTTTTCATCAGAACATTTTATCCCATGTTATTGGACCAACAACACCATCAGCCTTAAGACCATTTGCTGCTTGCCACTTTTTAAGGGCCTCAACTGACTTTGGACCAAAATCACCATCAGCTTTTGCGCCAATAATTGCTTGAACCAACATAGCCGAAGCGCCTTTGGAACCAAGCTTAACTGGTTGGCCGGGATACTTAAACTCCATAGGCCCAGCTTCAACGGCACCGCCAGATGGCTTAATAGCCTCAACAGGAGCGGCAGCAGATCCGTCAGGAGCTGCATCACCTAGGCAGTATTGCCAGTGCCAAGCTTCGAACTCTTTAGAGTTCTTGTCGCTTGTCTGGAGATAGAATCCCCACTTTGGAGCGTTAGCGCACATCCATTCAAAACATGCACCGCCCATGCTTGCAGTTTTGCCAGCTGCGTCTTTATAGCCGAGATCAATTGCGATACCCCAACCGTGGTTAGATCCCTTAAGTCCAGTGGGATCAGGAGCAGCTGAAGGGGCCTTACCTGGCTTAAGGTACCAAGTCTTACCCTCATATTGACGTGTCACCTGAGGCTTGCGACCCTGATCAGTTGTAGTATAGCGATCCATAAACATGGATAGCTGGCCCTCAAAAGAACGGTAATCGCCAACATTGACCAGCTTGTATCCGGCAGCAAGTGCTGCGTCGTACATCTTGTCAAACTGTGCAGCCACCGGGGCATACATCTGTCCACCAGTTTTTACCTTAGCCAACAAATTAGCTGGAAGTTGTCCATTTTTATGGGCCTTTAATGCTGTAGGAACAACGAGTTTAATATAAGGGTATATCACAATAATCTCCTATTCACTTCTTCTTTTTAGAAATTTTTCTTAACGTTGTAGCCAAATTAGCTTGACGTACTGTTCTTGTATCATATTTTTGTGGATTCTTTTTTACGGCAGCTGCGAAACCGGCTACTGTCATTTTTCGCTTTTTAGCTTTAGCGGTAAAGGCGCCAGGTCTTTTGATTGCCTTTTGGATCCATTTTTTATCAGCTGGTTTTGCCATTTCTTAAAACCTTTCGATTTAAAATAAACATTGATATGCCTATAGTAATCAGAAAAGCGCCGATACCCATAGATGACTTAGTATCTCTGCCGGTTAAAGGAAGCTGTGCCTGCACTGTGGTGTCCACTCCATGATCGTGACTACTATGGTCGTGTACTGTTGTGGTTGGCTCAACCAATACAGGAGCTTCTGTGCTCGTAGTTGTTTCTGGCACAGTTGTTGGAGCTTCTGTGACTGGGACCGTTGTTGGGGCTGGAGGATCCCACAAAACTGTTATTGAAACTACTTTTACAACACCATTAACCGTTGCGCTAGCTGTATATACAGCCGTGCCCTGTGATGCCGTGTTAACAGTAATATTAGCCACCCCGCTTGCATCGGTTGTTGCAGTAAAAGTCTGTCCAGAATCTGGACCAGAAGAAACTGTCATAGACACTGTGACACCAGCTTGTGGCACACCTGCTAAAGTTTGAGCTGTTGCTGTAATAGTAATTGGCTCACCTGCACGAGGGGTTGCAGGACTATATGATAGTACGAATGAACTTGGTAGGGATACGCTTCCGCCACCAATGGATACTGCTTTGCGCGATGCTGTCATATCAGATGAATCATTTGGATTATATGGATAGTCAACAAGAGTCTTTAGTGTGCCGACATTACCGGTAAAATATCCATGCCAACAAGCTGCAACTAATGTATTGCTTAATCCAAAATCATTTGTCCCATCAGTCGTAGCTTCTGGTCCACCATTGCATCCTCCATTATTATAAACGGCGTTGGGAAGTAATGCTGTCAACCACCCATAGGAACCGGCATTGGCAAAAAGACCGCCACCACCATTAACAAAGTCAGCTATTTTCTCTGCATTCGATGTAAATATTGCTTCAGTGCCGGATGTGCGATTCCAGTTATCTGGTATCCATAATACGGCTGGAGGATTAGAAGTAACTGTAGTGCTAAAGAAAGTATTAATTTCTGAATCTGTAATATAGAAATCTATCTGTGGAGCAGTAGGAAACTCTGCTAGAAATTGTGTGCTTAACTGACTGGACCAGTTGGAGCCACAAGAAGTTGTAGTGGCATTTGAGCCAATGATAGCAATGTGTCCGTTGCTTAGGTTTCTGGAGCCGTCATGCACTTTCTTCAGAACCTTTGCGATGTATTGTCCAGTGCTTTCCCACCCCGAATGGCATACTGGGTCCATTCCATCTAGAACGATTGGTCCACCACCACCACTGGTGGCTAAAGCTACTGGAGCTTGACCTGCTGGATTAATAAATAACCCTACACCTATAACAATAAATAATGCTGATAAAATATTTTTAATTCTAGACATATCTCCCTCGTCTTCTAGTTGTCCGCAGAGGATATAGTAATCTAAGAAAATAAAAAAGAGGGCTATGACACTACAGCCATAGCCCTCTTAAGTAGGAAGATTACTTCTTCTTCTTTTTATTCATGATAGCTTTTTGTATAAAAGGTGGAAGTTTTTTTTGAGCTGGAGTAAGACCAGCTGTTTTTTTTGAAGCCACCTTTTTGGGGACAGCTGCCTTCTTCTTCATAGCCATAACTATTCCTCTAATCTTAACTAAGACTGAAAATCAATTTCAGTACATCTTCTTGCCACCCATTTTCTTGGAACCGCCCATCTTCTTGGAACCGCCCATTTTCTTGGAACCGCCCATTTTCTTGGAACCGCCCATCTTCTTGGAACCGCCCATCTTCTTGTTTCCTACGTGACCAGCCATAATTACACCTCCTCTTTTTTCTTCTTGTTTTCACTTGACTTACGATAGTGCCACATCATGTGATCATGCATTTGATCATCCACTTTGTCAACCTGCTCGTCTACATGATCTATTTTGTGATGTAGATTAATTATTTCATCTTTGACATCTATTAACATTGTCGCAACAACATTGTGATCATTTTTGTTTTCTTTGCGACCCTTTTGAACCAGGGCCATCAGTATCCCACCAATAGCGGTTATTATTGCAACAATGACAGCTTCCATCTCAAGATCCTTTAACCCATTTTTTGGAGGGAGACTGAGTTTTACTGGGACTCCATTTAACTTTATTGGCCCAGTATGCTGCAGACATAGGTCCTTTAGATATATTCTTAGCGTGGCGTGAGGCAAAAGCCTTCCTCTGACCAACGGTTTGATTAGTCTTTACGCCCTGCTGACCAAAGCGAATTGTCTTAACTTTGCCACCAGATTTAGCTACAACAATGTGAGACTTAGTTGGATGACTAGGTGTTCTTTTTGGTTTATTAAAACCGCTTACCCCAGCTCTTGCTAAGCGTGGATCCTTTTTAGCTGCCATTACTTTTTCTTTCTACGCTTTTTATTTTTTAAAACAGGACCATTAGATTTTTGATTATTTGTACCCATTCTTGGTCCACTTATATAAATAAATTTTTTCAAAGCCATTATTTTTTGCGCTTCTTTTTCAATCTACCAGCTGATGATATTGCAATAGCGATTGCTTGCTTCTTGGACTTAACTACCGGACCACCCTTACCGGAATGCAGGGTACCTCTACCGTATTCACCCATAACAGACTTAATCTTTTTTTGATAAGCTGTCTTTTTCTTACTTGCCATTTTTATTTTTTGTCCAATGGCTTGAATATTGTCCACCAGTTTTCTTGGTGTCGATAACATTCATAACAGAATCTTTGAGTAATTTGTAATAATTCTTCTCTGAGGATGTTTTACTACCCCAACCTTTATCGGCCATAATTAACCACCTTATCAATAAAAAAAGACTAGTTATATAGTAACATTTCTGCTGCCATATAACTAGTCTAAAAAATAGTTTAGTATATTTTACTTATTTTTATTTTGGTTTTTTTGCATATTCTGCTTATAGGTTGCCGGCTTTTTTGCTGAAGGCTTCTTTGCAGAATTGCTTGTTTGCCCTTTTGGTCTACCAGGCTTTTTGGTAGCAGGCTTTTTGTCTAGACAAGTTTCGGTATCAGATACAGGCTTTTTGTCATCTAAATCACTACCTCCAACCTTTGGCTGCTCAAACTTTATAACTGGTTCTGCGACTGAATTGGCAGATGTAGTTGGTTTAGTCTGAAAAACAGGGGTTGGTGACTGCTTCTTTTTTGGAAACAGCAATTTTCTTGCAAGCTTTTTAATTAGTTTCATTTTATCTCCTATTACTTTGTACCTTGCTGTGATTCTTTAATGAGCATATAGCGCTCACCAGTTTCTTTCGAAGCCAAAGAAAAACCATAAGCGACAGCTTCTTCAACTGCTGCCGTAAGAGCTTCTTTGTCGACAAAAGAAACACCATGCAAAGGTATGGTAACCCCTGCATAGACATCAATATTTTCAAAGTTTCCAATATTGATTTTTCTATTTACCCCACATATTACTATGGGGGAGCTTGTTAAGGAAATTTCATTACTCAAAAGATTAACCACCTGATCTAGAGGAGAATCGCTAGACTGCTCCATTGCTGTTTTAGTTATTTTAGGCATATGCGTTTACGAATCCGTTAATTATTTCTAAAGTTTTAGAAGACTGCTCTTCCATTGACATGTTGTCTGTATTAATTATAGCAGAAGCTATTGCTTTTACCAAGTCACATTCTTTCTCTGACTTATGAGATGCTTGAGCTTCTGTCATTACAGCCCCATCTCGCTTAATCATTCTTTCATTTCTAGTATCGTCTGAGGCATCAAAGTAGATAACTACTCCATTTGGTTGACTTAGAATCTTATTAGCTTCATTTTCAAACCGAACATCGGAAATAATTATTCCAACAGGAAGCTGATTATCCTCATAAGACTCAGTAGATATTATTGCTCTATGAATTCTGGAAGCTTTATATATAACCCATTTAGCAAAGCACTCGGGGTCATATAGGCGACACAAATCTCCTGCCTTCTGCAAGAAACTTCTTGGCTTTAATGGCTCCTGTTCTATTGGCAAGCTGTACATCTGTTCGACTAGATCAGTGAAATGTTTGTAATCCGGTATATTACCTAAAGCATTTCCGCCAAATAAATCAAACAAAACTTGGTGGATAGAGAACAGTTGACGATCTTTTTGACGAAGACCCAGCGTAGTTCTCTTAATAGAAGCTATTTCATATAATGGTAGAGTAAAGAATATATGATCCCATATAACGGCGTTATTAATGGGGTTTACCGACGCCTTAGGAACTATACTCTCAGCCACTGAAGTCTTGCCACTAGCAGCTTTGCCTGCTAGGCCAACAATTAATGGGTATTCTTTATAATATTTTTTTTCTAACATGATGGACTATATTATAGCAGTTATATCTTGGAAATGTGTTCTTTTCTTAGTTCTAATTCGTCAAGAAATGCATTTGCTAGAGCGTCTGGCTCCCAGACAAACGATCTTTTAACTTGTACAACTCGAAAATTGAACTCATCTTTGATCTCTTCTATTGTCATTAATAGTGGAATTAAAGTTGGATTTTTACATTTCCATCTTCCATTAACCTGATTGGCTACAACGGCTGAATCAGTATATATTATTGGATCAGCCAGATCTGCCATAGAACAAATAAGCAGACCAGCTATAACCGCCTCGTATTCAGCTTCATTATTTGTTCTTGGCCCAAGGCCTCTGGCAAATTGAGCTATTTTTTTTCTATTTCTATAAACCACAGCGGAACACGCTGCCTCACCAAATTTCTTTTGGCCTTGACCTCGTGATGCACCATCGCAAAAAACTTCTATATTCATTTAACACCGTTTTCAGTTTGTTTTAAGTAAAGAATATATGTCAAGAAGCATGTTTTCTATCTCTTGCCTGCTATATAGTTCTCTGTCTTGAGAAGATATTTCAAACAAAAAGTTTTCAATTTCTGACCTTAAATCAGCTATTTGCTCCTGAGTCAATTCTAATGTCATATTTTATTCCGTATTTTTTGGCGGTGTTAACAATATTTTTTTCTTGAGATTCTGAGGACACTTGTATGGTTTTACTCAACAAGTATCTATCGCCCTCATACTCTACTTGTATTGGAAAATTTAAATCATTTCTTTTAGAAGAATAAAACTCTTTAGATGATCCAACACTTTTATAGTAACCTATAAACATATATTATCCTTTTAGTATGTATTAAAAAAATCTGACTCCATAAATGAGCCCTTGTCTTCTCTAAATGAAGCTACCTGCATAGACTGTATTTTATCCATAAGTTTTCTTGCGGATTCAGATGCAATTCTTGCTGCAGATTCCATAGCTTCTGCTAAGTTAACAATCGCCTCACAAGTTACTAGAGCAAAATATTCATCCTCCGCAGCGTCCATAGCTGCAGCTTCTCTTTCTGCTTCATTCTTTCCTACGCGATTTGATTTGTAAACCTTTTTGTACTTCCCTTCCAAGATCTTGTATTGGGCTCTAGATATTCCGGCAAATCTTGCTGCTCTACCGTACACATTAGATGTTCTTGCTACAAGAGAAGCTATTTTTTCTATGCCCAAATCTACAACATCAGTTTCTGGAATTTCAATAAAGTATTTGTAAGAATTATTATTATCATTGTACGCATCTATAACCTCTTTCAATTGAGGCCCTAGAAATTGCTGCAGCATTTCTTGAAGTTTTTCAAGAGTTGAACTGTTCATTTATTCTCCATTTTTAATAGATAGTAAAGTTCTTCATACGAGAACTCGTCCTCTAGAAGTATTTGTTTTACTTTTTCCCTAACCTTAGAGAGGTGCTCTCTTACTGTATTGGGGTGCTCATTGACAATTTGTGAAATTTGACTCGATCTTTTACCATCGACATATCTCCATTTCAAAAGCTGCCTTTCCTGTATCGACAGTTTATCAAATGGACCTTCTACATTCTCTCCTAATACCCAGAATTCATCTATTCTATCAGTTGCCATCAATCTTTCCATACTATATTCTATTGGATCAGCCTTAAATCCAACAACATAATCTTCGTCGCTTTCGTCACTTGTAGCCTCGTCATCCAGCAAAGGGAATGTTTTTCTGCCTAACTGATCAATTAAAAATGTATCTACATTTTTCTTTAAGAGATAAAAAAAATAGCTATACAAAAATCCACTAAATGGTATTGGCCCTTTTGCTGAATCCTTCCTCTCATATCTTGCTACGCACTGAAAGAATGTCATGTAGACTGTTTGCCTAATATCTTCTTCGTCACCATATCTTTTTGTCATATAATGAATGCCCCGCATTGTTTCATTAACTATTTTTAAATTACTACTGCTTATTTTATTTTTCATGAGAGCAAATCTAGCAGAAGGCTCTTTTATAAAAAGAGAAACAAATCTTCTGATATCATAATCGTTTAAATTAAATTTTCCATAGTATAATAAAGAAATATATTTAGTCAAGAAATTACTAAAAACTTTCAACAATTCTTCTTGAGATTTTTGAGAACCCTTTTTGCTATCAGATATTAGTTTCTGCATTTCCTCTTCAGCTAAGGAATAGTACTGTTCTTTGTAGCTTGTCATTTTTTTCCTTCCCAGTGAACTATATACTCACTGTAATAATCCCTAAAGTCTTCATAAAAGATAATATTAGGAACCTCTAATTCTTTCATGAAGTTCTTTGCGTCGTTTGAATATTTACTTATTACGCAAGTAAAGTTTTCAAATTCATCTGGATAATATCTTTTAAATCTTTTTAATTTAATTTTACTTTTATCATCTAGGTAGCCCTTTATTTCTACCCAATCATGATTTCTATTCAAAAGAAAATCTGGTGTATAACCCCTGGTTCCCCTTTTGATTGGAAAAGAAAATACGGTAGGTTCAAATTCAAAATCAATTTTATAAATCTTCAATACCCTAACAAAATTTGCTTCCCAACTAGAACGAACATTCATGTCTATATCTTTTCTGTAACCAGTCTTGGTATACTGATATGCATTACCTTTTTTCCTGGAAATTACCGCATCGTTTTCAATAATCTCAGAATCAACAGATTTATTCCTAATATTTTTTAAGTTTGGATGTTTCTTGAAAGAAGATTTCTCCAAAAAAAACTGTTCTGGGTTGACAATCGGTATGTCCATTGTGTATCCTTTACGTATCAAGATAGTTCGTAGATAAATTATACACTATCCTGATAAAAAAATCAAAATAGGTTGGAAATCCAAAAGAAAGAGAGTATACTGTTCACCATGAACACACTAAAAACAATCATCAACAGCATCAATCAGACAATCAACGAAGAGATCATTGACGACATGACCAAGGTTCTTGGTGTCGACCATCAGTCGGCTGTCAAAATGGTAACTGAGTTTGAGGATTTCGACCTTTGGCTCTCTGCTGAGGAAAATCCTGTAACTGATTTCTGATAGTTGCTTTCCCAACAAAAAGGGCCGGGGGAAACCCCGGTCTTTTTTGTTATCCATTATTCTTTTTGTTCCTAAAAACACCTGTTGGGCAAGCTCCGCTTTTAGCGTGATCGCAGTATGAGCATATGCGCACATTGGATGTTGGCGTAAAGTTAGTGTCATTGATTATTTTAGTTATAGAACTAATCAATTTTAACTTTACATTTTCAATATCTTCACTAGTAAAAAGGTGACCTTTTTTCTTGCCAGATCTTAGATAGTGTAATTCCGCATAGATTTCTTTTTCCGGAAAAATATTATGCATAGCTAGAGCGTATATTCCTAGTTGCAGATTATTTGGCACGTCTTTTAGGGCAACTTCCCATTTTCCTGTTTTATAGTCTACAATATTAACTCGATCCCCAATAACATCCACCCTATCAATGAAACCAAGTATTCGATAGCATCCAATAATAAAATCAAATGCTAACTCTTTTTCATATATGTTAAACTTTTTATCGTAATATTCATCATAGAATTCCTGCAAGATGACAGATCCGACAGATATTAAATCTTTTGGTATATTATTATCTGGATCCCAAATGGGAATATTTTTATTATATTCCTGCTCTAACTCATTGATGTCTAGAGACTTGTCATTATCTAATACATTCTCTAGTACAGCATGAACTATGTTCCCTAGTACTGCGGGAGGATTAAATGCTCGTGGCTCCTTACAAATGTACGAATAAAAATATTTAGCGGGACACTGCTGATATGTATCTATTCTAGAATATGAGAAATCAACTAAAGCTAGCGTCTGCAAATCCGTTAGATCATTATAACTTTTAATTTTAATTAAACTCAAAGACAACTCCTAATTATTGTTCATTTGGGTCATAAATTAATTGACCATTTTGATCGAATTCTCTTCCTATTTCATCAATAGTATGACCAGTATTTTTATTGATATAGGCTCCCTGTCCAATTGGGATCCATCCAGTTTCACCTAATTCCATATGATCATCTTCTTCATAGGGCCACATTTTCCCCTCCTATAGAAACGGATACGTCGGTAATATCATCTGCATTTAAATAGTAATGCACAACAGTCAATAGATCTTTAAGGTCATTTTTTGTTAGATAAAAGCCGACACACGTGCATTGAATAAACAATCTATCGTCGTATCCATAAGTTGAATCAGAATACTCTGTTAGTTTTATATTTCCTTTTTGAACAACTGCGGGTAACATTTTCACTCCTCGTATATAGTTATTGGATTCCAGCTTGGGTCATCCAATTTTTCTCGCATATCTTTAACGTAAGAATCCCAATCTCTTTCATCTTCCGTTTTCTTTTCATATTTAACCTGACCCTTAAAAGGATTGGATTTAAATCTAGTTACAATCAATTTACCTTGTTGCGTTTTCCATCTAAGAACACCATTTTTACAATCGCAGAAATCTTCATTATCAACAGGTATTCTTAAATCCGGATCATATCTACCACTACACCCGTTGCACTTGGTATATCTACCTTTATCCTGGCATCTATTGCATGAAGGGCAGAAGGACCAGCACCACTTTTGTACTGGATTTACTGTTGGTCCAATACTAGACATTTTCTTTCTCCATTCTAATAATATTTTCAATAACAGATTGAACTTTTGATGACGTATTATTCTTAAACTTAAATATATATTTGTGATTACCATTAATCATTTGCATGAATACTGGTTTATCACCTTTTGTTGATTCAATTATATCATATATTTTTTCAATTAATGAGGGAGAAAAGTTTTCATCTATTTCCAGTATTATTGCCTTGCCACTGGAAAATATTTTTGAATCAACTTTTTCGGATGAATTATAGTACAGTTTAACTATTGAGTTTTCCTCATCGCCCTCTTTATTAACAGTTCCATTAACTATTAGGATGTCACCTTTTGCAAATGGGGAATCTCCTAGATTTTTTAAAGATTTTGGAAAAACGATAATTTCAATATCAGAAGATATGTCTTCCAATATTAATTTATACATTTTCATTCCCTTTTTTGTAACTATTGGCTTTACATCACCTAATATGCCACCAATTCTTACTTGAGTATTATTCGAAAGTTCTGATAAATCAAATATTTCACAGTCAATTTTTTTAGATAATATGTCCCATATTCCATTTACAGGGTGATCAGTAACATATATTCCTAATTCTTCTTTTTCTATTTCAAGTAACTTAATTTCTTCAATTCTATTTAGTTCGGTGATTTCTAGATTAAACAATTCATCTAGTGCACCAGCTTTGGCCAGGTGCTCTAATGTACTTTTCTTTAAAAGAGTTGCCCCACATCTTCTAAAGAAGTCGTGCATGTTATTATATGGATTTGACTGATCTCTAACTGAAACTATATTTTCCGCTATTGAGTTACCTATGCCGTTAATTGCAGATAGCCCAAAAATAATAGAATTAGAATCTAAAACTTCAAAATCTATACCAGAGTAATTAATGGATGGAGGCAAAACATTTATACCCAATTTTCTGCAGTCTGCCAAATACAACGACTGCTTATCTTTATTTCCCACCACTGACGACATGAGCGCTGCCATGTATTCAACAGTGTAATTAGTTTTTAAGTATGCCGTAATATAACTAATCATTGCATAGCTTGCAGCGTGAGCTCTGTTGAAACCATAGCCACCGAAATATTCGATATCTGAAAATATTTTATTTGCTAATATTTCGGTTAAACCAGAATTTTCAATGCAGCCGTCAACAAACTTTGATCGCATACTTGCAATCTTGTCCATTAACTTTTTGCCAATAACTTTTCTTAAATCATCAGCTTCAGCTGAAGAAAAGCCAGCCAACTCTCTTGCCACCCCAAGCACGTCCTCCTGGTAAAGCATGATTCCAAGTGATGGACCCAACACCTTCTCTAGCTTAGGATGCTCATACTTGACTCTACTACGCCCATGCTTGCGATCAATGTACTCCTTGTCCATTCCTGAGCCCATTGGTCCCGGTCGGTACAGTGAGATTAAAGCCATGATATCTTCTATGTTTTTAGGCTGTAGTTGCATCATGAGTTGGCGCATACCGGATGATTCCAACTGAAAGACGCCAATACAGTTGCCACGACATAATTGCTCATACGTATTTGAATCATCAAGAGGTATTTGATCAATATCTATATCTAGATTATGATGTTTCTTTATTAATTTTACACAAGAATCTATGATGCCCAGATTTCTTAAGCCCAAGAAGTCAATTTTAAGAAGGCCACATTGCTCAACTCTACCCATATCCCACTGAGTGACCAAAGGATTATCTACTCCTTTTTGCATTACGGGGAGATATTCGGTAAGAGCATCCTTAGAAATAACTATTCCAGCGGCATGAATTCCAGTCTGTCTAACAAGACCCTCTAAACCAAAGGCGGCATCTATAATCTTTTTAGCATTTTCGTCTTTACCGTACAGGCCAGCAAAGTCTCCCACTTGCATGCACTCGGTTAGACTTTTTGAAATACCGAGTACTGGAGGTGGGACCAATTTAGCCACATTATCGCCAGAAGAAAAATCATAGCCTAAGGCTCTAGCTGCGTCTCTGATTGATTGGCGAGCTCCAGTTTTATTAAAGGTACATATATGAGCAACATGGTCATGACCATATTTTTCTCTGGCGTAATTAATTACTTCATCTCTATGTCTATCATCAAAGTCAAGGTCAATGTCTGGCATTGATTTTCTTCCTTCCACAAGGAATCGCTCAAACATAAGACCAAACTTAATCGGATCTAAATTAGTAATTCTAAATGCGTAAGACAGTATGCTGCCAGCCGCAGATCCTCGACCCCAACCAACTCTAATCTCATTATTTTTAGCCCAGTTGACCAAATCAGAAACAACTAAGAAGTACTCCGGAAAGCCCATTTCCTTAACTACTCTTATTTCGTGGTGAGCTCTATCAATAATGTGTTGCGGGAGTGGATCTCCATATCTTTTCTTTAAACCATCCCAAGCCAATCTTTCAAAGTACTGAGTTGACGTTTCGTTTGTAGGAATAGGAAAATTAGGAAAATGTATATTGCCAAAATTTAAATCAAGATCAACCATATCACATATGTGCATGGTATTTTTTAGCCACTCTGGCTGAAACTTTCTCTCCATATCCTCATAAGATTGAAGATAAAACTCATCGCCACTAAAAGAAAATCTATTAGGAGTATCGATAGTTGCGTTGGTGGCGACACAGAGCATTATGTCGTGCGCTCTAGCATCGTGTTGGTGCACGTAGTGGCAATCGCCAGTAGGAACTATTTTTGCACTTATAGAATTAGCGATATCTATTAGCTGACTAGTAATTTTTTTCTGCTCAGATAAACCATGATCTTGAATTTCTATAAAGTAATTTTCTCTACCAACAATGTCCTGCATTTTTCTTGCAGACTTAATCGCAAAATCATAATCATCACGTAAAAGAGCCTGGGCAATTTCTCCGTTCAAACACCCTGAAAGAACGATAATTCCATCTGAATGTTCAGCTATTAATTCGTGATCTATTCTAGGCTTAACATAATACCCTTCTAGAAAAGATCTAGAAGACATTTTGATTATATTATTATAGCCAGTATTATTTTTAGCCAATATAGTTATGTGATATGGTCCTCTTTGTTCCCATTCATTTTTTGCCGGCCCAGAACGCTCCTCTTCATCCCTATCAAATCTAGATTTTCTAGCTTGATAAAATTCAGAGCCAAGAATAGGCTTTACCCCTGTTGCTTGACCAGCGTCATAAAAGTCTAGCCAAGAGTGTATGTTTCCATGATCGGTAGTAGCCAAGCCTCTCATGCCGAGAGACTTGGCTCTTTCCAAATACTGCTCAACTCTACCATGGCCATCGAGCATGGAATATATTGTATGGTTATGGAGGTTAGTCCAATTTTTCATCAAATGCCTCTACTTTTATCGGAACCATCAAGAGCGCTGTCTCTAGTTTCCCTATACGTGATAATTACAACTCCGCCACAGTACTTGCAAGGTACCGGTTTACCCTCTTGGGCGAATGGGCTTTTGTACATATAGCTATCAGGCTGATCTGACTTGCATTCTGAGCAAACGCCAATAACATCATCTGGATCTTTTACATTATCCATGGATTATTCACCTCCTTTTTTAGTATTTTTATAAGCAAACCTTATTGGTGAAGGAGAAGATTGGTCTTGTGTTTCGATATATTTATCGCCAACTTTTATCCATTTATTTCTTTTTTCCAACGAACATTCACCGCAACCAACTCCTACAGCATTTGCTCTTTCGCAGGTATATGGTCTTCCGCCAATTCCTAATTGTCTTCTCTTAATCCAATCATTTACGTGACTATTGGTTTTTTCCACGTTATAATCATCACAATTACTTAGTATTCCGTGTAAGAATTTTATGGATTCGTCACTATATGTAAGAATGGAACACAAAAACAATCTAGCTTCATGCTCTAAGTATTTTTTTTCTATAGCTTGTTGCCACAGTCTTTTTACAGCTGTGCAGTTTTCTACAAGATTTTTTGGAGTAAATTCTTTTTCTGATTCTTGAAAAGATTTAAAAGCAGAAGAGCCATACTTATTAAAGTAACCAATAAAGTCCTTAGATTTTTCTTTATGTATCTCTAGTTCATACGTAAAACTTCTAAACCATTCATTAGCTTTTGCACTGAAACACTGTTCTTCTATTAGGTTATCAGCTGGAGATAAACAGTATTCCATTATTGCCGATAAACCAGTTTTCAGCATCTGTTCTGAAATTATATTTTTATATAACCCAGTATCTTGATGAACGCTTCCCGCAAGTCTCCACATTCTTCTAGCATCGTAGACACTAAAGTCTAAAGATTCTATATTCAACTTTGATTTAATGCTTTCTGCTATAAATCTAAATATATTTGGCAGATTGTTAGACGGATTTATTCCCAAGGCGATGGCTTCGCACTCAACATGAAAGCCTTTTTTGCCAGTAAAATAAACTATTATAGAATTCTTTGGAATAAAATTGGAAAGATAATCATAAAGTTTTATGCAGTCTTTTAATGACTGCTCTTGATCTTTATTGTCTATATCAAAATAAAGAGAAGCCAATCTTGTTGCTGAATCCAAATTGGTTTCGTTATATCTCCATATTGAAGTATACAAACCGGTATTATTGTTTTGTGTAATAAAATTATTTAACTCTGCGTCCGTTATTAACACAGGTCTGTCATTGTTCTTGACTCTAATAACTCTATCTAAACTTTTTACATACTTAGCTATCTCAAAATATTTCCAATTAGAAATATATTTAGATTGATCGGCTGGCATTTTCACAATATCTTTACCTTAGTATCGTTATAGATGTTAATCTTTGCAACAGATTGCTCTGCGAGACAATCTGCGTTTGTTCTATAATAAACAGACTCTTTAATTATATCATCTAAGTTGTTTAAAATAAACGTTCTATTTACAATACGCTGCTGCTTACTCAGCTTGCTTTCGCCACTTTTCATTGATAAGCTCACTATCTTCTATAACCGTATGGATCTTGCTAGCAAGATTATCTGCTATATGAACAATATAATCTAAATAAGTAATAGGATAGGTTTCTGGCACTGGTGACCATGGACCAAGATGACATCTAACTAAACGCAATATGGCTTGTATAGATTCTTCTGCTATAAATAAACTAGTTGACTGAGAATCGTTTCCATATTCTTTATCATACATTTGACAATTTTGGACAAACTTAGCCACCGTATATGGATGCATGGGGTCATAGTGAAAAGAGGATGCATCATTAAAATCGGGTATGCCCTTTGTGACGTCATGGAGCAGGCACGCTGCTATAATTACATTTCTCTCATCATCTGACAAAGAATACGAATCAGCCAAGATAGATGCTACCCTAACAACTCGCTTAGTGTGCAGTACGTTGCCGCCAGGACCATGCTCATCGCCAGGATGATATTTGCCTGAAAAACTAGATGGAATATCCCAAAATATTTCTGCCTTCAACAATACTGATCTTACAAATGAAACTATAGCATCGTCTGTAATTAGATTTATTTCATCCAACAACTGATGCAGTACATCATTTTCTGTTTCAAAAAAACTCTTTTTATCTTCTTTAAGAATTTCATCTAAGAAATTTTTAGCCATAATATAATACTCACTTTACTTTAGCTTGAGTTGAGAAAGACCATTTGGAACACGGCGTATCAAATGGACACTTTTTACAATAATATGTTAAACCTCTTCTGGGCACAAAAACATCTTTATCCTCTATTGTAGCACACCAGTAATTTATTGACTCTATGTCTTGTTCAGTTATTTCATATTCGTTAAACTTTAGATTGTTTGACATTAAATCAACATAACCAAACTTTGTTGAAGCAACCTTTCCTGGATGAAGATTTTTGAAAGCTAAATACATCGAAGAAAAATCTACTTGATACATTTGTCTGTAACTATTCTTATAGTTAAAAATAAACTTAACAACGTAATTTTGCCCTGCGTGCCGATATATAAGATCAAACTTATCATGTATTCTCACTGTTTTATCTACAGTAACGACATACTCATCTGCAATAGACAACGGGATTGCATCTAATTGACTATAGGTTTCATGGAAATTAAGTAGGATGTTTGCTGCCTGGGCCGTCAAGCTAGACATGTTTCCATAAGCACTTTCGTGCTGCTCTATTGTTAGATCATAATGAGTCGTATCCTTTGGAAACCAAATCTTTTCCCATCTATTTAGTAGGGATGCGTATGATGGGGTGATTCCGGCTTGTTTTTTGAACCAAAAAAAATTTATAATATTCTTTAAACTATTTTCAAACTTTAGAGCATAGAGATCACGAGAATAGATTGTCTCAGGAAGCTTTTCTACATATCTATAATCATATAATCTTTCACATGTTTGAAAGTCTTTTATTGAATCAGTACTTAAATCTATCATCAATCAAACCCTTCTCCATTAAGTAAATCTTGTAAATCTGTACTTTCCGTATAAGAGCTTTCGCTCACAACTTCATAATCTTCATATATTTTCTTTTCGTCATTGTAGCGAACCAATGGGGGATCATAAAGAAAGGCAGAGCCAGTTATTCTGTTCTTGGGAATCTGTAGCTGCATAATGTTTTCATCTTCGGTTTCATCTTGGGTCGCTAAACGTTTTTCAGTAATAAAAATAGTTACTGCACATTTTTGCTGAATAGCTAAAGATCCGCCGGTGTCAGATTGCTGGACAACTTCTCTTCTTTCTTTCATTCTATTAGCATTTTCTTGTGCGGTTATTATTAAAACGCAATTCATATCTCTAGCTAGTTTTTCTAATCTAACCATCATTTCTTCAAATTCACCCCATCGAGGCTTACCCTTACCGTTACCTCTAGTGAACATTGATTGTATGGTGTCAATTATTAATACATCTGGAGTTTTATCTGCGTGTCCTATTAAATCTCTAAGCCAAAATTCTAAATCCTCAAAGTATGGGGTATCAGGATCATGTCTAACCATAAGGCGATCTCCCCATTTTTCCAATCTAGATTTAAAAATCGATATATAATCTAACTTCTCTTTTTGTGACCATTTCTCAGACTCCGAATAAACATTCTTGCCTATTATTTGTGTCATCAATATTCTTTCCCAGTGACCAATAGCTTCTTCGAAGTTGACATATAAAACTCTGTAACCTGAATCAAGCCAGTGATTCGCTAGGCATTTTGTAAAAGTACTCTTACCCTTACCTGATGGGGCAATTACGGCATGGACAGCCCCCTTAAAGAAGCCACCGTCTTCAGTATAGCCCATAGCCCTATTTAAAGCCTTAAACTGTGTAGGCATAAAGCTGGGTATGTCTAGCAGATCATCAGCTCTAGACATAATATCTGAAGCTGTTGTTAACTTATCAAAAGGGTTGTACTTTATCGAATTTTCTAAATCTTTAATCTTTGAAGTTAACTCAGATATTCTGGAAGTATCTTCTTCAGACTTGAGACCTTTTTTATTAATTAATATCTGAAGCTCTTGAAGATAATTTATCTGCTTTCGTTTATTTGCTTTATGCTTAATTAACTCTAAAACAGATTCTTTACTTCCAACGTCAATACCAAGAACATAGTCCAGCATTATAGAAAGACCAGTGTCTCCACCTAAAGCGTTGTAGATATCAGTTTCAGACTGCAACCAAACTTTAAAAGCTACAGGATCTACTATATCCAATCCAGTAGCACGGTGGAAACCCAGAAGTGCTTCATAGAATTCATGAACGCCTTTTTCTCCATGAATAATTCCAACTATATCACTAGATAAATTATCATTAAAAAATTCTACAGCACCTGGCTGCTTTAGGCATAATGAGAAGGCATGGTATTCTATTGGAGAGTTTTCTAACTCAGATACTTCTTCTGCGGTCATCAATTTTGGAACCTTTTATTTTTCTGTACAATTTCTTTTTGTACTCAGAGTTTTTCTTTTTAGCTTCTTGGTACGCTGGATTAGAACTTATGGATGTTTTGCGAGTCGGTTTTGAAACAAAATCAGTTTCCCTTATTGCTGTTAACATTCTATCATAAACAGCTTGTTCAGTTAACAAATCGTTGTACCTAAAAACGATCAAAGCTATTCCATTGTCTATGCAGTACTGCGCTTTTTTTTCATCTCTTTTCTGAGCTTGTTCAAAGTCATACTTGGATTCAAAAAATCTACTAGTATAATAAAAATGCTGTCTACCATGATACTCTGCTGCTATTTTATATTTAGGGCAAAATACATCCAGCTTTAACTTGTCACCTATATGGTGTTCATTAATGATTTCTTCACCAGGAAGAAGTTTTTGCATTATCATCGTCAAAGCAGTTTGGCCTCTAGACATTTTTTTTCTAGAATTTTTCAGCCACGACAAACCAAGAGAATTTATTTTCTTATTAACTTCCGGTATAGATACGTCTAATTGCTTAGCGATTTCGCTAATAGATAAAGATGTATCAAAAAGAAGATCAGTAAGAAAATTAATATCATCTTCTTCTAGCTTTTTGTATTCTTTTTTCATGCCACGCTTACTGTTTGAGGAGTCTTACTCAAACTTAATGTTTTACCAAAATCTAATACTGACATGTTCAAGTTTTCCCATATCTTAGAAGCCAACGCCAAACCAAGGACGCCACAATCCATAATGCAGTAATCTACTCCACCCTCAAATTCGGTTAGTTGAGCATATATATTATCTAATTTTTCATAGTAATTGGTATACGCAACGTTGATTATGTGGGCACTATTGCCAAAATGTTTTTGTATAAGCTTCTTATCATGAAAGGTGATAACAACGCTTGGAGAATTCTTTATGTAATAGTTAACTGTTGAGTTATATACATCTTTATTATTCATGTAATAATATTCAAAAATATTTGAATAATAGTACGTTCCATTTTTATGGAGACCTATTTTGTAATGCTTTCCATCCTCTATGTCAGAAACCAATGAATGAGATATAGCTTTCATCATCATAGGATCATTATTTTTCAAGGAGGCGATTACGCTCTTGGCAAAGTGTGAAGGAAAGGAGTTATCTGAACTTTTACTTAGAGCGATAATTGCCGACTTTGTAACGTTAATGTAAGAAAACTTTTTGTTCTTTTCAAGAGCCAATGTAATGTTTTTGATTGATTCAGCGGGGTTAAGACAGGTCATTTTTTTCTCCTAATTATATACCAAATGTACCCCAGTCAATTAAGACTGGGTTTTCGTCCATTATTGAATTAATATGATCTCCGTTATGAAATCTACCACCATCTATCTCTGAATATCTTGAATATTTATCTTTTTTGTCGGAATCCTTAACATATCCTAAATGTTGCATGACTAAACCGGAGTTAAGCCACCAATTTCTTTGGCGAATCCAATCTGCTACATACGTAGGCTCTGATCCACAGGCGAGTTGTCTATTTGCAAATCCGCCATTTGGAACAAATCTAAATATTCTTGAACTATTGTTTGGCGCCCAAAGTTTATCCACTCGATATTGAGAATCGTTCCACATATGATAGAACCTAACATTAACAACATCATTTGGAGACTGAGCCAAAACATCTCTTATTGGCATTTCATTAATGTGATGTAGCATCTCGTCGCAATCTATAGCGATTATCCAATCGCCAACAGAGGCAAACTTTTCTAAGTTTCCCCACGCAAAAGCTCTTAGCTTGCCTTCGTGCACTTTGAATAGAGGTTCTGGACTCTGAAAAACTTCTGCGTATTTTGCAGCTATTTCAATAGTGTTATCATCAGAACAATCATCTGTAAAAACAATCTTATCTACTTGTGAAGATAGTCTTTCTAAGACATCTTCAAGAAATCTCTCGGATTCATTCTTGCCTATCATTTGAGCTATTATCATAAAATATCCAATCCTTAGAAACAGCTTGAGGGGGATTGCTCCCCCTCAAGCCACAACAAATACGTTTGCTGAACTACTCAGCCAACGAGCTGATCGTGGGCCTCAACAGCCGAGATGCGCTCGATCTCAACGTCCTTGAAGATTACCTCTCCAGCAACGCCGACTGGACGACGACCAGTTGACATAGCCAGCTTTTCCGCCTCGGTCTTATTGTTGGCCTTGACGATTGCTGTTGTTGTTACTGTGAAATACTTCAACTTGTTATCTGACATTGTATTACCTTTCGTTAATTTGATGGATAATTGGTTGCGATATATTCTATCGCATCTTGCATCGATGATGCAAGTTTTGTTGCCATATATTTCAAATAAACTCTATTTTTATTTGAATCACAGCAGAAAACTACTGCGGGTTGATTGTTGAATTTAGCCCAAGCTAATTCAAAATCAGTTCCTATATATGGGCGATCTTTGATCATATATTCTACAAGAATTATATCGGCTCTGCGCTGTAAAAACAAATTCTTTTCAACAATTTCTTCTGGAGTTTCATACTCTTTATCGAAGATTAGTGTTGGATCTAAAACATCATAACCAAAAAGGTGCAGCTTTTCAGTAGCAGCTTTTCTCCAACTGCGACCATATTCTTCGACACCTTCAATGGCTCCAGATAAAAATACTTTAAGAGGCATAGCTTACTCCTGGCCAATAATATTCTAGGTCATTTGGTTCATCAAAATACTGTGAATAATATCCAAAGTCTTTACGAAGAAGATTTGATCTATGTGATCTATGGAATTCTTCATTGCCAAACCAGGCTGGCATTACAACAGTTCCCGGTTCTATTTCTTCGTATTGCATATTGTTATTGTATCCTCTACGAACCCATTCACGGATAGTTATATTTTGATATAACTTCAGAGCTGATTCATACCCGGTCCACATTAGCGTGACTGGATGGTTTCGCCAACCTTTCGTAGGCGTTCTTTCAAGTAAAATATTAAGAACTTGAAATGTTTCAACACGTTGCTTCCCCAATCTGCGATAGTCTAATACTTCTACAGATTTTTCAAAATCTGCGTACGGTAAAAATGTTTGCACTTTAGTCCTTTTTGAATTCAGTGAATGTTTTATCGCCTACGCCAAAGTATGCTCTAGCAAGACCAGACGCTATTATAGCATCATTTAGACACTCTTCAGCCTCATTCCACACTCTTGCCAGAACTCTTCCGTACTTTTCGTTCTTATCAATAATAGTTTCAATTTTAACTTTGTGATTGGCGGCGGTTAACCATTGGTCCGTGAACTCTTTTGCAGCTAATCCCATCTTCTTTTCTTCAACGTTAGACGTTCTGCTTTCCGGAGTATTAACGCCATATAAGCGAACTCTACCCTTTTTGAGCACGTCAAAACCAAGGTCAATAATAATATCAAAAGTGTCACCATCAACAACTTTTTTTACCTCTGCATTGTATATCCATGGATTTAATTTATCCGACATTTATATCTCCTTTATTTGATCTGCTATCCATTTTACCACAGGTGATGCGGCTCCGTTACCACACATTTTATATCTTATTGTGTCTGAGTTAGTCTGTCCATCAATACGGAATAAGGTGTGATTATCCGGCCAGCCCATGAGTCTTTCCCATTCAATTGGAGTAAGTCTTCTAACCCTTTTTTCTGACTCAACAACTAAATGTTCTCCCCTACTTGAGGGGACTCCTCCTTGGCCACCGCTTCTAAGGCAACTAGCAATTTCTGTGGAATCTTTTTGTTCTCTCTTGATACTCTTCGAAGAATTCCCATCGCTGCCTTGGCTGAGAGAAAATATTTTTTCTGGACATCTTTTGGCGATAACAGAATCATAGACAGAGATGACGTAAACTCTTCTTCGTTGCTGGGGTATTCCAAAGTATTGTGCATCCAACACTGCCCATTCACTGAAATGCGCCCCTGCTTCATCCATTTCTCGGAGGACTTGCCCAAAGTCGGAACCTCCGTTGGAAGATAAGGCTCCAACAACATTTTCCCAGATTGACCATTTTGGGTATTGTCCATTCGTTTTGGCTCTCATTTCTTTTATTATTCTTGTAGCTTCATAAAATAAAATAGATTTATTTCCATAAAGTCCTGTTTTATTCCCAGCAGTAGATAAGTCTTGACATGGAGATCCAAACGCAATTAAGTCTACTTCCGGTAAATCATATCCATTAACATTTTTTATGTCTTTGAATTTTAAGACATTAGGCCAATTGTACTGTAATATTTGTTGACAATTTTCATCTATCTCTACTTGAAACTTACAGCTCATACCAGCATTATCTAGACCAATATCTATTCCTCCTGCGCCCGAAAAAAGTGAGCCGTATGTTAGCATTGGTGAATTAGTCTCTTTCTATCCCAATAAAATCGCAAGCTCTTCTAAAAATATCTCTACTAACAGAAAACTTACCATCTGCCTCGCCACCAACAGCAGAAGATTTATGCCAACTATGTCCTATTGATACACTGCCATCATAAACTACATTATAGCCAAGATGCCTAGCAAAATAAGAGCACCAGGTTTCCTCATAATAATGAGGAGTCGGCAAAAATGCTCCAGTTGCGTTTGGATACATTTCTCTATATTTAGGATTATTAGTCAGTGTATTCCAAACTTCACGACGAATAAAGTAGGCAGAGCCAGAAACTGTTACGCAATTAATTCTATCTTTAAATAGCTCATCATTAAAATCGCTTTGACGCCATCCCCGATGTCTAGGAGCTGTATTAGTGCCGACTATACCGGCATGGGTGATTAAACCATTCTCATCTCTTTGCTTTGGCCCTAAAATATGAATATCGGGATTTTCATCAAATATATTTGCTGCTCTAACTAAATTTTCATTATCTATCCATACATCAGCGTTGAGTAGGCATATAATATCTGATCTTCCTTCAGCAGCGAGTTGGTTACAAGCAGCGGAGTAGCCAATGTTATCATTATGATAGAATTTATTAATCCTATATCTCTGATAATTATACTTTAACCAATCAACACTATCGTCCGTAGAATCGTTATCTGCGATATACAAATTCCAAACCTTGGGATGATTATGAAGATCATTATGAAGACAATCTAAAAATCTATTTAAAAGTGGTCTTGTATTATAATTAACTACACATAAATCAATCATTATTAATTACCTGCTTGTGTGTTACAGCACCAAAAGCATTTTTTGGGCTCATTCCAAAGTCTACTAAATTTAGAAATTCATCCTCAACAATATCTAGTGTATTGGAATCATAAAATTCAATTAGTCTATTTAAATATTGCGCAACATTTGGCTCTTTTGATTTTTCAACTATTTTCTTTTTAGACTGAGATTTGCCAATTAATGAGCCAAGAGCAAACATCATAAAAATAAAAAGAGTCTTCTCACCATTCTTCATACTCATCATCCTGTAACTCATGGCGATTCTCATTTGCCTGCGCTCTAACTAGATCAGCAACGTCCTTATAATATTGAACATGTTCTTCTTCTGCATCCATAGACACGAAATCATATGTTTCAGCTATATGCATAGCTACATCATAAGGTATGACTATAGCTGTATCTTCTACGTTTAGCTTTAGGCTTATCTTTTTTTTGTATGATTGTTTCTTACTCATTACTTTCTTCCTGATTATTTACTTTATGTATGCTTATACTATCGGTATCGGGCTCAAATGTTATAAAAAAAACATTTTTGTCATCTACCGAATAGCCCTCGGGCGGTGGACTTTCCATCGCAATCTTTTTTGAAGAACAACCATATATTTGGCTGTGTTCTTTATAAACCAATATGTAGTTTAGTTTAGCAGCTGGCATTTTTTACCTCTATAGTTTTTACTGAGCACTTTTCTAGAAAATTCTTAACCTCATGCCAATTAGCATATGCAGTGTCGCAAACATAGTATACAGTTTCAACTGTTGAATTTGCAATCAGTTTAGCGCAAGAGAAACATGGCGGTCCATTTACATACAATTTTTTTGGCCTAGCAGAATAATCTGAATGTAGCAGAGCGTTAGCTTCTGCATGCACTGCTATACAATTATCATATATCGAACCATTTGGTGAATTTTCTATATATCTTGGACAACCACCGTCTTCACAATGAAGCAGACCGCTAGCGCCACCATTATATCCCATCCCAACCACATGTCCAAGATCATCAACTAATATTGCTGCGTATTTCTTTTTTCCACAAGTAGAAAATATTTTAGATATTTGCATACATAAATTCATGTACTGAATATCTTTTCTTGATATAAAATCAACTACCATATTAGCACAGCACCAGCCAAAGCCCCAGCTAACATACTCAATATAACTGCAGTAATCTTTTGTCTTTTTTTAGAGGAATCTAAAGACTGCTGTAGTATTTGCAAAGATATACACCAGTTAAAGATAAATGAAAATACTATTAACTTAATAAGATCTAAAAGTATCACAATTCACCAACAAGTAGTGGTATAGAAACTGGGAACTTATCTATGATAAGGTCTCTTACGGCTTGAGCATATAGTTGTATTTCTTTTTGTGAATCTTCGGCCAATCTCTGAGAGAGAAATAAAGCTATAGACTGAAGACTGCAAGACCACCGATAAACTACATACATTCCATAAGCCGGCAAGAATAATCTTGCTTGCTCAGGTGCTACTCCAGAATTTATAGCCATAGCGTAATGGGATTCACCTTGCTCTATGTAATCTAGTAATTGTTGAGTTAGAATTGCGCCTGTCCAAGGGTCTATCGGACCACCCGAACCCTGCTTTCTATTATCCGGAGCTAATCTCCAATCATCTTTTGATGGAATATAAAACTCAGGATCCATAGTGATATAGCGTCTACTTGACTCATTCCATGAGTCCATCGTATGATCTGCACCAACAACATACTTCCAATGCTGACGAGCAACCATTAAAGGAGCTTTAAACTCAAACGTAGCAAAGGCATGCCTAAATGGAGACATATGATTTTCTCTGGCGAGAAAGTGCAGCAATCGTCCATCTGCAACAGACATTTCTTCAGACTCTTTAGCAAATGAAGCTCTGGCAGCATTTACCACTGAGAGGTCAGACCCCATAACGTCTACGAGTCTAACATAGCCTTTATCTAAAACTTCTATTAAATTACTAGTTTTCTCCATTTTCAGAATCATCCTCTTCAAAATCTTCATCATCATCAATTGTAAAAATAACAAAATTTTCACTTATAGAATCATTAAAATCTTCAGATATTCTATACAGTAAACCTAACTTTTCAAACTCTTCACTACCAGGTTGAACTAAATCGTTTTCACCATTATTTAATCCCTCTATTATTTCCGCTATATTATTCAAGGCGTCGATCAAAGATCTTTGCATTAGCAAAAGCTCTTTTACTGTTAATGGACCATCTTTGAAACAGTTTTCAGAAAAATCTTTTAACTCTTCTGAATTAATTATCTCAGAAAACTTTTTTTCAAAATCAGGATCTTCCGACATATCATACCTTTGCGTTGTCTTTTATAAATTTAATTTCACACGAGTCGGTAGTGCAATACTGCTCTCCTATAGCATCAGCAGCTAGGCCAGCATAAATTCCATCTAGATCTATTGGCAACAAATTTTTTGAAGACTCATCGTAATCATTTTGCTCTATTTGAGTGTACGGCATTTGAGGGTATGTGAAATTACCCTGAGGCAAGAATGATACAGTTTTCAGCTGTCCGTCATACATATGCAATACGGTGCCAACGTGATGCTTCTCTTCTTCTGCGTCAAATGATATAGTCACGGAAACGGAATTGTCAGACCAATATCTTTGAGCTGTTGCAGCCAAAGACATCTTTTCAAAGATTGTTACATCTTTTTCAGATCTACGAGCATCTGACTTAATAGGAAAGAACACCACAGATGTGGTATCTGGAGACTCAGATGCTGGTTCAACTCTATAGTTTGCCATCTTAAATAATGGCAACATTGGATCATCATTTGCGAATCTAATTGCTCTTAGGAAGTATTTGCCACCAGGAGTCCAATGAACACCAGGGGACTCGCCCGCCAAAATTGATACTGTGCCAGAAGGCTTTACGGTAGTAGTCTTAATGGACTCACGTATACCTAGCCATTCTGAATAGATATTATCATATCTCTGCACAGTTTGATATCCACTATCTAGCCACTCTCTTAGTACTGGGAGACCTAATTTGTCGGCAAAGTTTGCAACACCGGAGACAGATGTGCCAATTCTACGATTTCTTTGCATGATAGCGTTTGTTTCCTCCCAGTGAGTTGGAAGAAGCGTTACTGTCTTAGCATATAGGTAAGCAAACTTTAGCGTTCTCCTAAAGTCCTCTAGTGAATCATGTCTATTTAAGTATGTTTCAACTAGGGTGCAGCATTCGTAGGACTCTAAGGACTGCTCTGCGCAAGGGTTATATCCTGCTACACGATGATCCTTGTTGTTTGGCGGATCAGCTAATCTACCATACTTTTTCGACATATCCATCCAGATTACGCCAGGCTCACCATTTCTAGATATTCCATCAACAATATTTGATAGATCTGTGCCAACCGATGTTTCTACCGAGTTATTGGACATCCACCCCCAACCTGGAGATTCGGCGGAATAAGAATTTCTTTCTGGAAACTTTTCAGAATTTTTTAGATTAAGAAAGTCTTGGTCATCCAAACGTCCGATTAAAAGCTCTGCTGATCTACGAACATTGCCAGATACAACACAAACACCTATGGTATTACCAATATCGGCTATATCTACTCTGGTGAGCTTTTGCCCAGCTCTTCCATCAAACATCTTTCTAATATGATTATGCAGCTTTATCAAAGGATCTGGACCAGCTGCAGTACCGCCAAAAGTTTTAATTGGAGTACCCAATGGTCTGATCAAAGAGTAGTCAAATTCCAGAGGATTTTGGTCAGGCTTTAAATATGAATTGATTAAGGAAACGACAGAATTAACCCATCCCTCACGAGAATCCTCAATGGTATCAATCACCATGGGTCTAGTTGGTTCATGTATATTAAAATCTTTATCCGCACCCTTGTCATCGAACCCCACTCCTACGCCGAGCATAGATGCTTCCATGAGAAAACCAAATGGCTTAGCTGGATTGGCCTTTGTCATTTCTGACGTACTAACAAAAGCGCAGTTCTGTAACGCTGCAGAGTTTCTTTGGACCATGACTATAGGGGTCCCCATCACCCACAGGCCTCTACCGGGAGGTGTCCACTTCAAGTTAAACAGTCTATCAAAAGCCTCTTTTGCTGATGCCTGAGCCTTTATATCATTCCATGGCAGTCTGTTCTTCTTGCAGTGTTCTTTTTGTAAAGAGTACATTCCGTTAATTACTCGTTCGCACACATCAACCCAAGTTTCCTTGGTTCCACTTTCCTTCATTCTAGAATACGTTCTTAAGAACGTGATTTCTCCAACAGAATTACCAGCGGCATCTGTATAACCAAATGGTGGTTTAACTTTCTTGTATGTTTCAACGAAATCATCACTTAAACGAAAAGTAAACACGGATGAACCCTCAGACATTTTGCACTCCTACCTTTTTAATATATTGATTGTTTGTTTTATTTAACTCTGCTAATTTTATCTTCTTTATTTGATCTATAGAATAAACTTTGTGTATTTGTTTTTCAAAAAAGTACCCGCTTCTCCAGTTAAATACTTTATCGACATTTGATTTGTGGTTAATAAATATGTTACAAATAACTGCTCCACCATATGCTTTAACCAAATTTGAAAATTTAATCTTCAAATCATTCATATCAATTTGTGAACAATTTTCATTTTCTTCGGTTTTCTGATAAAGCCAATTATAAGCTTGTCTAGTTATCGGAGAAACATCTATGGGATCTATTACGCCGATTTGTATAGCCTGATTTCTAAGCTGAACTACTTTTACGTCTTCCTTAAGAACATCAACATACATAGAAAACCAGTCGTGCTTGTTAAACTGAGCCCAACCAGTGCACCAAAATAATAGATTGGTAGGAGGTTCTGGTATGGCTGTGTTTTCGGTAAACGGCAATATAGTTGCACAGCTAATTGCCTTTTTAACATGTTCCTTAGCTAAGTCTTCACTGCGCAGCTTGTTAACGGAATTAGTCCACAAAGTTTTTATCGACTGCTCCCAACTAACATCAGCAACGTATAGCTTCAAATATTTTTCTGCAATAGAAAGCGGCAGAGACTTGTTTATTATTGCTTCTTGAACCTCTTGTATAGACATCCTTAATCCTAAATAAGCTCGCATAAATTGGTTTAAACATATATACTTGCCAGTATAAAGAGACAGCCCCGTCAATTTCAGACGGGGCCGTTACTCTATTGGCCTTCTGACAGATACATTATATCACGTCACAGCCACTATATAATACTAAATTAACCTTTTAAAGTTGCTGCACTTTCTGCATTACCAATTTTTGTGGCAGCGAAGCCCTTGATAACGCTGATCCCTGCTGCAACCGCAGCCGTTGCAGCGGACTTTAATTCATCCACTCCACCAACTGTGTAAACAGCTACAAAAGCCTGGACTGCAGTCCAGATTGCTCTTTCAATAATATCTTTATGTAATTTAGTCATATAACTCCTTTGTTAAGAATACTTTTTCTAACCAACTTCTCTATAAGAAGATGAAAAGTTAAACCTAACCACACTCCTACTGGTATAATTCCTATTAATGGTTTTTCAGTTAATCTCCAAAAAGATCTAGTTAAAGTTTCAATCTTTTTAGACTTTATAGCATATACGTCGTATGCTATAATTCCCAATGCTAAGGCACCCCAAGCAGTCAATCCGCTTTTTCGCTCTTGTTTTTCAAGAACTAGGGGAGCACTTATGGCATCAGAGAGCTTTAGCCGAAGGGACTCCGTACCACTCTTGAACTTTTTCACGACCATAGTCTCCAGTTGTATTTGCTTGGCCATATCCAGAAGTGAATACAACAGAGCTTGTTACACCCTGGAATTCACTTGGCTTGAATAAACCAAATGTAGCTGGAGCTCCTCCAGCTTCAGTTCTCGGTCCGTGACCGGTATTGGCAAATATATTAGCAGATGTTACACCGTCAAAGATGTAATTATTGTATAGAGAATATTCTCTGTCTGCTCTTGATGCGTGGCCAAAGTCTGATGGGAATGCTTTTGCTCCCGCAAGGCCCTTGTATTCTAGTGGCCTGAATCTAGCTCCATCATATGTTGCACTTCCATCAGGGAAGGTACCAGAAAGTGGATGAACGTAAAGTGTAGTTCCATTAAATACCTGAGAAAGGAATCTATTGCCAGGAAACTCACCGGTACCGGGAGCAAAATGATTATCAGGTGCACCGTCTAATACGTGACTAGTGCTGTAAAGTGGGTAGAAAGAATAGGTACCAGTACCCTTAGACTTTCCGGTCATAGTAGTATATGGATTAACCATCTCAGATGATGATCTACCCTTTAAAACTGGTCTAGGTCCTACATAAAAAGTAGCCATTTATTTTCTCCTTGTCAGAAATCCGTATACTTATAGTAATTTTAAGTTAGATATATTCAATAATTAAATCAGAAAGAACTGGTGCAGTTTTGTCATCCAACTGGTTTAAGGTAACCTCTATCCACACATGGTTATTGGCACCGGGGTTAGTGAGGCTATAGGTGCCTGCATCATCGTATATAATTCTGTAACTGAACGCTTCGTCTAGTTGGCTTTCCGCTACATTATATATCTTGGGTGAGACATTTGTCACTTCTTCTATTACATCGCCAGCTGGAGCAGAATACTTTATGATCATCTTTCCTGTTGGCAGATACTTTTCATATTTAACATCTAGATCAGAAAGACCATATGTGTATACGTATTGTCCGGCCTCTGTTAGATAATTTTTTTGATTCATTTTTATTCTTATGGCTGTTATATTTGTTTCTGGAAACTGGAAGCAAAGTGGACCAGAATTTTTTATAGAATCAGAACCAAGAGTTGACCATCCACCAGGGGCAACTTTTCCTACAGCTGAAGCCACAGAGTCATAGAAACTATTTTTATTTAATGGTATCCAAGTATCTGCGGGTGATAAAGATGGATTATCAACTGTCGTATACTCAATTGAGTATATCTCACAGCCAAGGGCAGGGAAGGGATTTAGTTTGATAACATTGGATCTTAAGATGCCCACAGCATCATTAGGTATTTGGACATACAGCATTAGTTGTGCGCCAGTTGTTGGGTTTGTATTTGAGACTACCGTTCTTTTCCAAACCTTATCGGGCGCGTCTAGAATGCAGTTATATATTGGAGTGCTATCTATTACGGCTCCAGAGGTATCTACTCCGGCATATGAAATATCTATTCTGGTTTTAAAGTAGTCTGGGACTATTTGGCCAACGCCAGATTGGCCAAACTTTAGCTTAGAAAACGAACCACTTGAAACCCTAGGTAGGGTCACGATATTATATATGGGATCAAAGCTTAATAATTCTGTCCCTGGAATAGAAAAACTCGTGCCAACAAAAGTTGCATAGTCGAGCTGTGAAAAGGAATATATTGACAAGGTATTAGAAGCTGATTCAAGAGCTGATACCCTATCGACCAAGTCTTGTATTGCGTTTGCAAGAAATATGTGATCCTTCAAAACCCTCTCGAAAGCAGTGGCAAGTCGGGCATCTATAATATTTGCTCTATTATAAAGATAAACCAGGTCTTGATAGTTTTCTTCTATCCTGGCATTATAGTCTGAGCTATCTACTGGACCGTTATATTTATAGTCTCTTTTTTTAGTTTTTAATACATCAGTCATATCATTCACCGTTTTCTAATCTAGAAACTTTATTAATTAATCTAGACAATTTTCCACTTAACTTATTAGTAGTATCTATTGTCAATGTTTCCAATGAAGGGCTCGCTTCATCTATGTATCTTTGTAAAGTTGGAAAGTCATACGAGATACCATCTTCTAACTTTGCCTGCTCCGTATAATCTGTTATATCGCCAATAAAATATTTTAACTTATCCAGAATAGAATTATCAACTTCGTTTAAATGGTTTAGTATTCTAGAAAAATCTATCTTCAATAAATTACTTTCTAAATTTTCCATTAAACTATTTCTAGGTGACTTGAACTTAACTCTATCAATCTGATAAAGCGGTTCAATTATTCTATTTATTTTATTAGAATTTCTATAGCTAATAGCCATTTTATCCTTCTTCGTTGTGCCTAAATTTTATTCTTATATTATCTATTATTGGAGAAATCAATGGATTCTTATCTCTATACAGGTCAGCCCTATACCTGACTGCTTTAACTATATTGGAATTCTCCCCATAATAGACTAGTTGAGATGTACCCGCTAAATGCCTAGAGCTCAAAATTTCCTGTGCGCCAAATGCCTGATCCACGGTAAATACGTAATTTGATTGCGATACTCTTTGCCTAAATTCGTATGGATCAAGATATGAATAGTAGTCCAAAAATACAGTTCCATAATCGGACAGTCTTCTTCCAGACATTATATTGAAAGTGATAAGGCCTTCAAAGTTTTTATCATACGTTACTTTAATATAATTAATTCCGGTCTTAAAATCCCACTCAATGTCTTTGGACAAAACACCAGATGGAAGATCTGCGATTAAAACATCATTTAAATATATGGCTAATGTAAAATCTTCTCTACTTTTAGTCACAGTATGTATTACGGTATTATCCCTTGTTGCAGAAAGACTGGTCTCCAACAATCCGGAACATATACCGTTAAAACCAGGATTTATTGCATTGAGTTGATTTTCAATAGGGCTAGTCTGAGTGATATCAGATGAAGATTGTGAAATCTTTTGTGTCCATATATTTAAAGACTTATAATATTGTTCTGTGATATTAGAACTAGAAGATCTAAGAAGCGCATAGTTTCTTATTGAATTTATTCCATTTAGAATAAAAGGTTGTTTTATCTGTTCCGCACCAACATTGCAGACTCGATAAACGGTTTTCCCAGAATATATATTTGTATTTGGATTTAATTCGTTAATATTTCCAGAAGTGGAATTTAAATCAATTAATTCAAAGCCGCCAACTTGCCCTGCTCCATCGTAAATTAATCTGCTATTTCTATTGGTTGTTTGCAAATTTGCAATCGTAGGATTTGAAGTAGACAAAGAGTTTTCCGGATCAATTGCTATCCAATTAAACGAGTCGATACCAGTTGCATTTGGAACATCAGCTGCGACAAAGTAATCAACATCATAACCTGGCCCAACCTGATGTTGCACGTTTAAGCTTACTGATTCTATAGAAAGAAGACCATTGTCTACCTCAGGTATTGATATTGGCGAAGAGACAACTGTAGCTCTTCTATCGTGGTATTTGGAACCAATGTAAATATCTCTTAGACCAAACTCATAAATGTATGGTTTATCAGAATTATTTAAAATTTCATCAGGAAATGTTTTAAATAAAATTAAAGTAATACTAGAGTAGTTTAATGGATTTAGGTTAAAAGAAAATCTATCATAATCAGATCTAGTGTCTTTAATTATATTTTGTTCCGGCATTTCTGTGTTTAACGGTCTAGCCAAAACTCCAATTCCAACTCCGGAAGAAGCCAACACAGTGCCTTCAATTTTAGAAATTACATAATTAGAATTAACTGGTATAGTTATCACTGCACTGGCTACGCCTAATTCAGCGGACTCATATCTATACGACCAATATGTGTCAGTTAATCCATCGGTGATGTTTTCCAGTCCAGATATTACAGAAGGAGTAACAACCTGTATGCCATTAAGATCCACAGACAATGTCACACTAGAAGGATTAATTAAAGATGATGTTATCATATCAAATACGCCAGAATTAATAATTGGTATAGTTGCGTTTCCAGCTTTAATATCCACAAAAGCGTCTGTTAAATTTAAATCAATATTTTTAGTTGATGTAAAATTTTCTAGATATGAGTAAAAAAATCCATCAGAATTATTTATAGAAAAAATTAATTCATCAACTTTTCCTTCTAATTCTCGACGCTTTGACTTAAGGTTATCTAATCTTTTATTCAGCGCTGTGATAGTTTCCATCATCTGATAGTTATTTTCAGTAGTACAATCATAAGCCACTTCTAGATTGAATAAAGCTTTTATCATTAATTCGTTTAAATCTTCGTGATCAAAAACATTTTTTCTTGTAAAAATATCATAGTCCATAGGTATTGGATACCCTAATTTATAAATAGAAAAATAGTCATTAAACAATTTTCTAATTTCTATTTCACTTGGTCTGGTTCCTGATGAATAAAGTAATTTATTTACATTATTCAAAAACTTTAACTTCTGTACACTCGCTATGTTCATGATCTCTTTACCTTAGCTATTAATTGATATGAATATATATTAGGCGTAAAATTATATGCGCCTTTTTTCTGCGCAACTATTTTAACAATAATATCTTTAACTTCTTTAGGAATAGTTGGGAAAGATAAATATGATGCCCCAGACAATCTATATTCATTAAGTACAGATTGGTTAAAGAATACTATCTCAGGGATACCTGTAAAATCTAATTGCACGGGAGAAACCTCTATCCAATTAGATCCCTGATCAGCGGATATATAGGTTTGAATATTAGTTCTTCCGGAGTGAACTTCATCTATAGAGGCCTGCACATCAAGCATGACTGACTCAACAGGATAATCAAACTTGAATGGGAAAGATACAACTTCCATCTCATCTTTATAAGTTTCCCGATATACATCTACATCTCTAATACCTATTGCCCATCTTTTAGCGTTATATAGTTCTTCTGCCTGCTCAAGAATAACTCTGTAGGAAATTTCTTTTTGAACGGGCACGAATGACTGTTGCACAATCGAAATATCTTGCAGTATCCCTAACTCTGGATCCGAAAATGGGGTGGCACCTAAATATAAATCTAAAAGATCATTTAGATCTTCCTGAGCAGCGGACGCTGTGTCATAGTTTTTTGTTATGTAACTATCTTCATCTTTAAGTATCTCAGAAACAAATTGAGCCTCTTCTCCGGTTATTGTCCATCTATGAAAATAAACCGTAGAACTAGTTGGAGTAGCTGATTCATTTAAAAATGAAGCAGCTATAAAGTATGCAGTTAATGATGTTGGCTTCTTTTTTAGAGTAACATTTACATCAGCTACATTTTGCGTGTTCGTTTTGTATTTAGTTGGATTAGATAAAGTAGGTATTAGCTGATATTTATTATACTTAATTGACTCATATATGTCTCTACTCAAGGCGTCGGGGTTAAATCTAGACAGGTTGACAAACGGATTATTAACATTAGTTGAGCTTGGCTTCCAGTATACGTGTTTTATGTCAACATTTGAATAGGCCGGCTGTCTGAAAGATATTTCTATTTTAGAAACCTGTCTTTCAGGGAATCTAACTGTCGCTTTGTTGTAGAAATAATTTTGCGCCAATTCAAGATTCAAAGGAATCAACGAAGAACCTATAAATATATTTTGCTTTAGAACATTTTCAGATGACCCATCTTTAGCAAAGACTATAACTTCGGTAACTTCTAGATATTTAGATGAACCAAAAAATGGAGTTATATCAATACTGTTTGCTACTCTCCCAGAATTGGAAGTTAATCTTAGTTTCAAAGTTAAAGGATCTTCTTCTGGATGCGAAGACCAGTCTACTGTATTAGATTCATTGGAATTAGAGCTATTCATTTCTGTTTTTAGAAACTTAAACTCATTCTCTTGAGTTATAGTAGTTAGTGGCGGTTTTGCCGTTGACTTGTCAACATTAAGACTTTCATATTCAAAATATGTAAGAGGATTATTATCGTTAATGCTTCTCAAATTATTTAATGTTTTATTATTTTCAAAAACATATTTATATTCAGAAGTATTTTCATCATTATTAGCCTTAAGTACCTGATGACTGTTTCCTATGAAACCATTTCCAGACACAACTTCTATGGAGTTAATCGTCCATCTCTTAGATGATTCTATCGCAAGCGATGCAGCACCGTTTCTAATTAATGGATTAGAGCCCTTCGTGATTTTTGTATAATCAATTAAATCATCATTCTCAAAAGAGTCACCAATATAAACTAGGTCATCAGAAGGGCTGCGTGAATACATCTGCAGGATTTTGCATTTAGAAGCTATTCTTTCTGAATATCTTTTTTCTCCTTCAATTTCTTTAGAGAATAAATTAAATATATTTATTGTCTTAGCGTTTAGGTAGTCGATTTGCTTTGATAAGATAGAAACATCTTGTGCATACTCTGAAAAAAACTTATTAAACTTTTCAGACCTTGGTGGTTCTCCTTTTATAAAAGGCGAGTATGACGCTAATGGTCCACCTATTTGCTCTTTGATTTCATTCAATATTTTCACATATTGTTCCGCTATTTCATCTTTGGTAATCAAAGACGCAGAGTTTATTGCGGTGATTAATTGACCCACTTTATGGACCATCTGCTGATAAGGCATTGTGCTTGCTGATAATTGCGTCATAATATTCTCTTTACAATGTTAAGGAATTTAACTTCTCATAATATGGATCATTATTAATGGTTTTCATTTTAAGAATAACACTATCTACAGATATTGGATCAGATAAATCAATAATATTTTTTCTGACAATCAGTCTAAATCGCAAATCATTTGGTATATATTGATAGTAAACCGTAAATGGCTGATTAATTACCCTATTGAAAACAACATTCCTGCCACTTTGAATGAAAAGTGTTTCAGTTGTAGAGTAGAAAGAAACCTTTTCTGCTGACAGTGAATAGTTGGTTAGATTAACTGCAACAGTTCCATCTGAAAGAACAATTCTAACTGGATTATACCCTGCGTTATTACTAATAAAATTCGTTCCCGTTGACTTGTTATATATTATCCTAGAATAACTATCCCTATCTACATATGGCGCATAACTTAATCTAACTGATGCGTTTAGATTGGTGGAGGAAAAAATTTCTCCGGAACCATCTTCTGTAGAATAGTTTTTCAAAGATTGAAGAATTATATTCTTTTTTATAAAATCTACTTCATCAGGCGGGGACAGTGAAAAATCTAAATCATAAGAAACTATAAATCTACTATTAATATTGAATATGCTTTCTGAAATAGAAATACTATTTTCGTTTACAGAGTAGGTATAGTTTGCTGAAACTCTAGGAACTAAAACTCCATCTTTATAAAGTGTGATCGAATCATTTTTTGCCCTAAATCTTAGCGTACCTTTTCTTGTTATATTATTTGTGAATAGAATTTCAGATTGCACAAAAGTATTTCCATAACTTGAAATCGGAATCCAGTCAGATTCACTGGAAGGGAATGGCTTATTGGACAGCGACAATTCATATGAAGCTGGGGCCAATATGCTTCTATTTACACTCGCAACTCCCGCATTGTTATTAAAGAAATACGGTTTAATTTTAGCAGCGACAACTTGTCCATTAACAGGAATTTTTTTGCTAACAAAAACAGCTTTATTAACATTATCATTTAATGTTTCAATGAATTCTATAGACTTAAGAGAAAAACTGTATTCATAACCGAGGTTGGATTCCAGCACAGACGTTTGAGAACTTATAGAAGTTAACGGAGCTGCTAAAGCCCCAGAATCGTATTGCTGAGCAGAAGTGGATCTACCGTTACTACTAGACCCCATTATAAATCCGGATGCAAAAAGTGAAGAGCCTGCGGTTATTCCTTCGATATATTTATCGGAATCAAATATTTTATACTTTCCTGAAAATGTGTTTAACATAGAGTTAATTGCATTAACAAAAACAGGAGTATTTGTAAAAACATTTCTATCTTCTATTATTAAATTATTAAACTCTTTTATTTGTTGATCTAAATTATTGATATAACTATCAAATTCTTGCGGGAATCTGTAGGCATAGTAATCTATATCTGTTTTCTTATTTTTAGAAATTCCTTTTACAGTACTTTTTCTTTTAAAGAACCAGTAAATAATATCTTGAAATTTACTGAAACGATTTTTGCGGTCATCTATAACAGCTTTGACAAAAGAATCTAAAACTTTAGAATTTAATTCAGAATTTATTGGTGGTCTATTATTTTTTACGTAATCCTGTTGATTAAATATAAAAATAATTTTATTAATAGATTTTTTATTAAATCTTAAATCAAAAACTCTATTTAATAGAACTGGATTATTTAGTAGGACTGTATAATTTTCAGATGGCGTGATGTTGTTTGCTTCTAATGGCGAATTGTGATAAACAACAGCCTGCAGAAGCTTAAAGTTAGTTGACTGATTTGGCTGGAATCTAATAGTGTCTATATTGATTGGCCTTTGTAAAGTTATCTCAACGGCTGCAATTGCTCCACTTATAGCCGAATAATCATAGTTAAAATACTTTATATAATCTTTTAGTTGCGCAGATAGGATGGCCGGAGACTTGACCGTAACAGACCATGAATCAAAAAAGTTGTCATTAAATAAGTTTTCAAAACTAGAATTAGTTGTTGTATAGTTATTGTAATTAGTGGCAATTTTTATAGACTTTACATTTCTAATAATATTTTTGATATCTTGACCTTTGCCAATTTTTAAAGTTCCACTAACAGGATCTATAAAAGCGTTGTTAGTTTCCGAAAAGTCCTGCCCATCTCTATCTGGGATGGAAAATTGAATTCCGTCTGCCCTGTAGTCATTAAGAAAGCTATCAAATTTTTCTATATAGTTTGCATTAAACAAATCATCTTTACCAGAAATGAATTCGTAATTATCTATAAATACCTGAAGCTTATCGAGGTCTTCTTCCACTTTTTGTATTTCAGAATCAAAAACACTAACGATAGAATTTAAAGCTATACCAGTAGCATTTGCTGCGTTGAAGAGATTTTGCATTCTTAGATAAGCGTTTCTAAATGCGTCGACCATTGCTTCTTTTGTTAGAAGAGAAAAAGAAGCAACTTTTGCTCCTGTATAATTTAGATCAAATGTCATATTCGACATTTTAGTGACTAGGAAATTTAAATCTGTTTTTTCAAGCCTCATATCTCTTATGAGAGATGAAACCGTGGCCCTGGAAGCAGAAGAGTATAAGCTAATTGTTTCTGGTAATGCGTGTATCATTTAGGACCAATCTTCCCCTTCCATGTTTTGCAGATCGAAAACAATTCCGGCTGTTAAATTATTTCTAATAATATTATATATTTCTTGTGGTGAAGTAAAGTTTTTCTTGACATCTTCAGGTATTCTAATTATAACATATCCACCATTTGTATACGAGGTGCCATTTGCGGGATATGTGTCCCAATGTGATAAAATTTCAGGAACTTCAGTTATTATGTCTGAATTTTCAATATCAGCCTTTATTCCGCCACCTCTTAATCTTAAATCAAATAAATTAGGCTTAACTTTATTTGGATTATTGGCAACATATATTACTGCTATACATAAAGCAAATGGGTCGTAATGTATTGATGTTTCATCAAAAATGGTCGAACTATACGTAAAATTAAGCAAGTGGGGGTACTGGTACTCAGTTACTTTTTCGTAACTAAATATATTTACCTCAGATTGATTAGGAGTATTCTTTTTGTATATATTTCTTGGCGTCAGATAAATATACATTGGCTTATCAAATTGTACATTATCGGAATTCAAAAATGGATTTAACGGTATTGGATTTCCATCTATATGTCTAACTAAAGAGTTTTTATTAACCGTTGAATAGTTAACCTTTATCAACGATGTTTCACTTGGGATGATTCGTTTTTTAAATTTTATTAATCCATTTTCACAATCTATATCTGATATAAGTGAATCATCAACTTTTACCCAAGCAGAATTTAATGTAGTTCTAGTATATATTTCTACTTGCTGACGAACTATACCCCCGATAGATTGCTTGTAATCAGTTTTATGATTCCAGCTTAAAATTGGAGTTTTTCTTAATCTAATCGACCTATTATCCACAATGATTGGATTTTCATCAGCTACATCATAATAACCATATCCGTATATTTTTGACCAAGAAACCCCGGGCAAATCCATTGTCGAATACTCTGCTAGCATTTCTTGGCCGGAATATATAGATTTCCAATCAGTATACTGAATTAAAGAATCAATCTTAATTTTTTTATTAAACGATCCATTTGTAACTGGAAGCTCCCATGCATCAAACTTTGACAAGTTTGCATTAATATTGTTTACCTGTATTCCTGATGAGTTATTGGATTTGACAGAGTATACAGGCGTTAGATATTTTAGTGGAATTCTTACTGGTATAAATGTGGTTGAATTATTCTGCCCAACGAATTCATTGTCCCCATTGGCCCCATCTGCATCCAGGGCGCAAACTGCTATATATATATTTTCAAAATTAGTAAAAGATGACCTTGTATAAAAATCAATATAACTCAAAGAACTGCCTAACATTTCTTTAGTGTTTAAATCATAGAAGCCATATCTTAAACCATCCGCCGGCAACTCATTAACGAGCGAAAAGTATCCGTAGGCAATGTCTCTTTCTTCCTGCGCTAAAGTTGTTGGATTTGATATTGAAGCGGATATTTGGGCTAGCGTCGGCAAACCAACAGGCTTTCCATTTGAGTCGCACAACAATAAAATCCCATCACCGTAGTTAATAGAATTCTTTCCTTCCGGAAACATTTGGCCAAGACGATTCTTTAGCCTATAGCCAGAAGACAGATCTATTTCCGTTGTCCTGGTAAGCGCATCTCCATAAAACGTGCTAGAAGTTTCTAGCATCACATTATTCTCTTGTGTTTGCCTTATTGATATAGGCGAACCTGATATTGTCTCACCCAGACTTGTTGTGTCTGACAATGTTAGATTAGCCAAAGTAAATGTTCCAGATACGACGTTGCTTCTAAAGTTGGCAATTTTTATTTCATATTCTCCGGTTAACGTATAGTCAACACTGTTAAGATTAATTCCTGACCCAGAAGTAAATGTCAATTGTCTTTGATTAATTCCATCAGGATAGTATGTTAATGAAGATATATATTGCGTTTGCTGAGAAGAAACTCTTTCTACATTTGAAAGATCAATTAGAGCTGGTGAAGACGGAGTGACATCTTTCAACGAAGTAATGAAATTAGCTTTCACGCTGATTCTAATTGGATCATCATAATCTACTACCTGAGTTATATCTGGATCTTGAACTAAGGCTGAAATATTAATTTCAGATATACCAAAACCCTCGCCTTGACCCAATCCATATATTGGGCCACCCACAATGTTAACCCATACATATCTGGCGCTAGCAGCAGACCTGTTGTTCATGGGTATTTCTATATTTCCTGAAGCAGCGGACAAATCTAATGCTTCAATGTTTGGATAATCAAATATATTTGAAGAAAAAGCGGAATGCCAACCAAAAGAAATGGCTTTGTAATTTCTCCATCTTATGTCTTGATCTGGAACTATGATAATTTTTTCAATACCAATAACTGATTGTGGTATTTCAAAAAATATTACATCGGAAGCAGAACTTGGCCCAGCGACACCGGTGAATGTTGTTTTTCTATAAACTTTACCACTTCCAATATCTGGCGCCAATCCCATTTCTTCAACTTTTTGTATATACTTTCTAATATCTTCAGACGCAAATGATTTCCAGCTTTCAAACAATTGGTTATTTGTTGATTTTAAAGTTAACCAATATTTAGCTAAATACCATTTTGTTTCACTATCAACTTTTCCGTCTATATATCTTTCATTGTTTTCAACTTGAAAAGATCTAACAGCAGATGCGGTAGATGAACCATATTCTCCATCTATGGCTTTATTATAAAAACCAGCAGCAGCCAGTGTGTATTGTATATATTTCACGTATTCATGTACAGCCATAATATTTCCTTACTATAAGTTACTTACTTTTGCCAAAAAGAAATCAGCTGGTATAGAAATGCTTGGTCCAAGGTATGTTCTCAACGCAGCTAAAGACATACGTGAACTTACAAGAATGGCCTTAAGGTCGCCATCACTGTCCTGCTGTGAAACGGTAACAGTATATTGATCGTTATTCATTTTTATCACTACGCCAATACTGTATTTTGTTCCACTAGGAAGACTTGCGTTTTTCTTCCAATATTTCCATTCTGCTATTGGCAGAGGTGTAATAATTGGGCCGATAAAAGTTCGATAATTGTTTGGATAATAATTTATATAAATATTCCTAAAATCACTAGAGCTTGTCATTGTAGGAATTGTTTGAGCTGCCACCTGTGAAGACGTTGGCACAACATTTGCCCTTTCCTCAAGCCTGTCAGGGACTTGAACAATGGTAGGTGGATTTAACTGATAATAGTTAGAAACATACAATGACTCTAAATAGCTAGCAACTGCTTGAGCTTCTTCAATTGACAAGAATCTATTACTGCCCTCTCCTGAAGAATCCCACCCTTGTTTCCATATTCTGGTTTGACCATGAATTTCAATATCGCCAGTATAAGGGAAAACATTGGATGTTTCCGATGTAGATTTGGCTCTCAATAAACCGTAATCATCAATGGCGGATTTAGCGGAGGAAGTTTTTAACGTTCTCAGCGCCGGCTCTGGTGTTATAACCGTAGTTCTAGTTCTTTTAATTGTTCCCATTAAATCATAAGCTAATTCACCATTTAGTTTAGTTTGGAAAACTGTTGGCTGATCTATTCCTTCATAGGAAACAAAAGAAGATTTTAGTCTAAAAGAATAGGAATGAAAACCGGAAGAAGAATTAAATCCACTTAAAAGCTGCCTATTTGATGAACTATTAATCGGCCTTTCGAGTAATACATATGGACCCATACCGGAAATTGGAGAAAGAGACCTAGAATACTTGACAGTATATGCATACAAAGATGCGTTTGCTGGATGCGCAGTATCTCCAGTTGGTTGATTTATCTGATGGAGAGAATAAGAAGACGGTATATTTATTTCTACAGAATTATTATTATCTATTTTTGTTGCGTCTTTTATTGAAACGTCAGGATTAGTAATTTCAATGAAAAAATCTATATCATTAATTGAAACTTCGGACAGCATTGCAACTTGTGTTGCTGGTAACTTTGATGACATTTTTTCTTTAAAATAATTGAATATACTAGTATTGTTAGAAGCTGAATTCTTCGTAAGAACACGAGCATAAACAGAAGTGGAGGGTGAAATGGGGGTTATTTCAAAATCATTTTTTTCAGAGTCATCTAGAGCGTCGCTGTACATGACCCATGAAGAACCCCAGTCGGTTACGAAATTAGTTAGAGAAGATATTGTGGAACTCGACTGCTGACCTCTAGCCTTTGAATATAAGGCATATGAAACTGCATTATATAGTAACTTAAATGGCCCCTCTATTATTGCTGGTAAAACATTTTCTGTTTCGATATTTCCGACGTGCGTCTGCTCATTATTATCATTTACTGGAATCTCAGATCCAGACAATGAATAAACCTTATTGCAGTATTCCATAACTGGAAAAGTGGTAGCTATAACATTTCCTCTTGACAGATTATCTACAGCTGGCGAATATGATATAGTGGCACCTATAGATTGCTGAGATCCTGTTGTGGGTCCCACTTTAATGAAACTATTATCAGAGACAATATTTGAAAAATACTTATATGTTTTAGCATTTAGGTCCCTTGTGTATCTGGATCCAAATACTCCATAATAATCTTTTTCAAAGATATTATCATTAATGTCCCAGCCACCGTTCTTGTTTGAATCTATAAGATAGCTATCGGAATTCATTGACGCAGTATTGGCTGATACTGACTCGCTCATCTGTAATTGCGAGCCACAAAAAAGTCTTTGAGCGTCAGGACAGTTGCTTAGATCTAAAAAGATAGTGCCAAACTTATTTGTAATATAGTCGTTAATTTTTTGAGCTTGCAATGGGGTTATTGAAAAATCTGGCGACCAAAAGACAATGTCATACCTAGATAAATCCTGTATGCTTACTGAGTCTATATCTACCAACCAATGTGATTTTGCATTTTTGCTTTGTGTATTGATTAGTGGATTTTCAAAATTGAAATTAGACAAATTAAATGGAGAATTCTGCAATCTGTATATTATATACGGACTGATATTAGATCCTGAAGCGCTACCTGAATATAGCACACAAGCATTGACTGTTCTATTGGCTCCAAAGTTAACTTCTCTCAAATTAAGAGCTCTTTTAACTCTTCCTACAATCCTCCAATTAAAAACCTCATATGTTCTATAATCTTTTATGGCCTTACTGGGGACTATAGCTTGGTAGCCATTTTTGACTATATTTGATTGACCAGATGTATTTACAAATCTGTTGTCTACCTTTTTTATGGAGAAAGTATTTGAACCAATATAGTTGGGATCTATAACAAAAGATTCTTCTGGCAATTCTTTGAACATTGGGACAGAATTAATATTTTCAGTGTATCTAAGTTGATGATTATGTCTTTTACCTTTTTCATCAACTTCAAATTTATTGTATATTAACTTTAGTCCAACAGGCGTGGTTGCGTCTAAGAATACAAGAATCTTATAAGGTAGCTCAGAATCATTTACGTTATAATCTGTTTTAAATGGCTCTAGGAGAATCTTATATTTTGGCTTATTAGTGTCTTGATCGACATAATCCTTACCATACTGGTCGATTATTTTGATGCCGATGTCAGAAATTCGTGTGCTATTCAAATAGTCGTTTAAAGTTATTACCGAAAAAACTGCGGGAGCTACAGTAAAATACCTGCTAACATAATAATGGTGTGCAAAATTATCACTATCTATTTCTGATGCGTTTAATTTTTGTGAAGATGTAATTCTATCCGTAAATATATTGCTAACACTTATATTGTTACCAGAAAGAATAGAAGAGCCGTCCGACCTGCTTAGTATGCCAAATTCATCTGCATACATTAACTCTGATTCTCCAGAAATTGGAATTCTATTTTCCAATATTGTTCCAGATAAATCAAATATTGTAACATTTTTTTCTGGAGAAATAGGATCTACATTAAACCATGCTAAAACAGCGGAATCTTTTGGTGCATTTTGACCAATTTTAATTGACTTTTCATTATTGGAATCTGTTAAATTAATAAACTTTTCCATCACTGTTCCTCATGATCTGGGTGAATTAACTCATAATCAGATATATGGTTTGGTGTTGAGCCAAAAATTCCCATTTGATACTGATCATACTTTCTCAATGGCACCCATCTGGGGGGTGTCCAATTTGGTGTTGCACTGTTATAAACAATAGTATTAGAATCGCTATGCTTATAAACAAAGTTTGGAGTTGCTATAATTTCTGAATTTTCTTGCTTATTTAAAGTATATATATTTGGTAGTGGTGGATTCAATTCTTGATCATATTGAATCGTGTCATAAGACTCATACCAGTAAACCACGTCTCCAGATATAGTAACGTCTTGACCAGCATTAATTTCCTGATCTGTTAGCAAAATATTCTTAGCGCCTGCTTCATCTGCTATATTAACTCTAGCAAACCAGTATCCAGGTGTTGCAGAATCCTGCGCAGTTGCAATATTAGCTATTTCCAGTTTGCCATCTGAAGACGTATAAGCTGTATAATCAGGAGTTGCTGCAAATAGGTCTTTTAACGTTCTTGCTTTGTTCCAAGAAACTCGCAAAATCTTGCCCCAAGGCTGATTTTTCCAAAGAACTTGTCCAACAAGAGATATAGACTGATCCGATCCAGCATTAATAATTAGCGAAGATGGGGCTGCTTTTAATCTTAAGATTTCTGGATCTGAAATATTAACATTAAACGGAACTGATGCCACATACCCCTGGGTCTCACTATTTATTCCACCATTTGGAGTAGCTGAACCAATTCCTGACACAAACAAATTACTTGATTCATAATTCTCGGATCCATTATAAGAGTATCGAATTATTGTTTTAGCTATACCATTATCATTTGTGGTAACATAAGCCGGCGTGGCAGAAATTATATCCCCATAAACGTGGAATGTTTGGCCTGGCTTAAAGTTATTGTTTTGATCGTAAGAAATAATTGTCAAATACATCAAATCATCTTGTGAATTAGAAATACTTGTTGGAGACAAAATTGCTTTTGCGCTAGCAAATGGATAGTCGGTTTTTGAAACATAAACAAATCCTTCATCTATTGGGTTAGATGATGGAACTAACGAAAGATCTATTGGATGAGTATTGTCATTTAAAGATGATTCGTAAGTAATAGAATATACTTTATCTGTATTTGGAGTTGAACTAAAATAGATTGACGAACTATAACTCTCCGTATTCTGGTTGTATACATTTTTGTCAACGTACCAGGCATTTTTTACATCGTAATTAACAGTATATTTTCTGCCATACACGGACGGAGTTGCATCGCTAAAGCAGTGCAGCTCATTTGTTGAGGTTGACAAATTTTCAAATAATACAACACCAGTGTAAGAATCTGTAACAGATATATTTTCAGCGTTTTGATAGGCTAAGTAAATAAAATTACTGACATTACCGTAAATGTCTTCTGTATTACTAAAAACAACGTTGCCAGGTGTTGCGACATCTTCAAATAGTATATTTCTATACTGCTCTTCCCCAACTGTAACTATTATAGGCGAACCAGATCTTGGATAGCCACTAATTGGAAGCGAGAAAAATCTTCCTGTAGCAGAATCTGTAACAGGATTAGAATATACATAATATTCATCTTTGTTTAAGTATAGCCAGCCAGTATGAATTGCTGGATTATTTTGCACTACTTCCTGAATATCTCTAGCTATTCTTACGTCAACATTAGCATTTTCGTTATTAAGAAATGCATTGTTTAGTTCTATTATCAAGGAGTTTTTATCATTTACATATGGCTCAATATATTGAGTATCAGATATTAATTGGGCATCTTTGATAATGTAATCTATTTGTGGGTCCAAACCAAAAGAATCTTTTGATAAGTATATTCTCTTAAGAAAATCATCTGAGTTAAAGAACTGATTGTTTGCTGCCTCCGAGTTTTCATAAACATTATCCAAAGAATCTATGTAGCCACTAAATATTTGGGGTGTTGTCTGAGAAGTAAACGAGGCGTACTTTGTAAAGTAAATAGGATAAAAATTATTACTTGCTGATTCAAAACTTAAATATGATGGCGTTGCGTAGTAATTTATAGTGGCTGAATCAAAATAATCTGGGCTAGCAATTTCAACCCCTGAAGAGTTATATGTCTTATATGTTATGTTTGGGGATGAAGGAACGAGATATCTTTCATTATCGTCTGGATTAATAACCGCTCCACCATGAATGTCACTTATTAAAGTATCACCGTTAAAATATGTTAAACCAAGAGGCTTTATATTATTTATGTAAATATACTGAGGCGTTGACTGAGGGGGAAGTATTATTCTATCCACAAGATCATCTATGTACATAGAATAATTCTGTGTACCAGATTGAGTAAGATTATTATTTTCGTTCAAAAAGAATGATGAAGTAATTGTTTGTGTATCAAATTTTTGCACTTTTGTCTGATATACAGTTGAACCTATCCTTATGTTTGCATCGTTATAGGAGAATTGGCTTGGAGATGCCAACTGGGCTGATTGCATGTAGGAAGGATCGGTATAGTAAATTGTATTTGGAGTAGACTTACTAAAAGCTACTCTGTAGTTTGCTGTAGCCAAAGACTTGTCATATGTTTGAGTAACATGGTTCCATCCACCATTAGAGAAAACTATTTTTACAGAACTTACGTCATCAAAATTAATTGTATTTACGCTAGGCGAACTAGAGGCATTGTAGTAAATGTTATTGTATATCTTATCTTTGAATTGAAGATCAGAAAGAGTATATCCATCGTCATTAAATATTCTAATTAGATTATACTCTGGGCTTGCTGGATGATTTTCTGGTAATCTGTTTCCTACATAAAAGTCATCTCTATCTAAATAATTTAAATTAACGTAAAATGTAGATGGCGTGGCGTAGAAGTTGTGTGTAGCCATTGATAATTCATATGTTAGACCAACGCCAACATCCTGTGTTACGCCGGACTTTCTGCGCCCTGCTGCATAGTCTGGGACTCTCTTGAGATAAGAAACATACCATGAATAGTCGACTTTAATTGGAGCATAGACTTCTTCGATACCATCTGCATAGACGCCGGAAATACTTGCATAACCAGAAAAAGACGTTGTGGCTTTTTCTTCTGCCTCCAATATCAGCTTAGCGTCTGCGTAGTCGCCAACACCTGATTGATAATACTGCGGAGACGCGCTTGTTTCTACGTCGTATATTGCGGGAATTGAAGAAATACCTTCTCCGTCCATTCCGCCGTAATCCCAGTAGCCCTCTTCCCATCGAACATATCCAATGTTTGATGGATACTTTTCGTTAATACTTTCGATAAGGTCAATAAATGGCTTTAGTGGCTTACCGGAAGGAGTAAACCATGGGGTACTCTTTTCCATATCAGAGATTTCGATAACATCTGGAGTTGCGCCAAGATAATTAGAATCTGGTTCAAGACCATAAGCTTTCCAAATATCTAGCTCTCTTCTTACTGTTCTCTTGAAACCATCTATGTGAGCTGCAGGATAGTTTAAAGATACGTCTAAGATTCTTTTCTTGTATCTTGCGTTTGATTCTAGTAGCAGTCTAGGGAGTCCGACTCTTGCGCCAAATTCATCAAAGTTATTTGGAACATGTAGCGGATGCTGATCATATTGAATATCATTAATTTTCAATACAGAAAATTCTCGCATACAAATTATCTGCTTATTTGCCTGACTATAATAATATACATAATCGGTTGGCTGAGATCTATGGAATGAAGCTAAACTATCTACTTGTATAAGCGGAATATCGTCACCCAAGACCTTTAGAATGTTTACAGGTACATCATAAGATACGTATGCCCATGCAAGCATGTTTTCATCTGCGCTCGATATGTAATGATTAATGTCGTAAAGATTTAATTCATTATCAAAATTATCCAGAGTCTCCTGGACAAGCGCTGTTAAGAATTTTCCAGCGGTAGAACTAGGAACAAACAAAGATGGGGTTGCAGGATTTTCTGAATCTGCAAACATGTCCGTCCATGTTGGGAATCTCTTTAATATATTTCTTGCATGCTCAGATGCTACTGGTGGGACTGGATCATGTATGCCAATTTCCAAATAAAACAATAGACCTAAATCACTAGTATTCAAAGTTTCAGTGAATATCTCTAATTCTATCTTTATCCATGGTTTACAATCTCTTATGAAGATCACATTTGAATCAAAGGAAAGAATGGATTTTAACCATGGACCATTTTCTGAATCAGACTCATACATCTGCAAGTTGAAGGTTGGAACCTCGGTTCCAGGAAGATTTGTAAAGGCGTGCTTATAGGCTAATACGTCTATTTTTGACGTAGTATCAACAAATCTCAGAATAGAAGGCGTAGCCTGTTCATAAACAATCTCGCCAACATCTGTAACATACAGCGCATTATTGGATAGTGGAGTTGATAATTCCGCAGTATATGACGGAGAAGTATATTCTAAGCCAACATAGGTATTGTCCCCTATGGCGTTAAGGCCATACCTTGATCTAACATAAGAATAGTTGGTGAAAGAATTGTTCTTATATAGATTTACAGCATTGCTAGTCCATATGTTGCCAGACTTATTAAAGTCCCCGCTTTTTAAAAGTAACAAATACTGTTTCATCAATTATCCTTAAAATATTAATTTACAAATTAATAATTTGTTCCACCCATTATAACAGAACTAATGTTTATTGCGCCTGCTACGGGGTATCTTTTAACTGTATCTAGTGAAAAATCTACAAGTGGAAGACTGGAACCATCTGCTAACATGGAACTTATGTAACATGATCGAATATAATCTGATGATAATTTAATTTGTCTTTCAATTTCCGAAATAGAAACAGTATCTCCAACTGTTAATGAATTTAGGTATCTTTTCACAAACAGTGAGGCCTGATTTCTTATGCCACTAGCAAGATTTTCACTCAAGCCCATCGGTAGCGTAATAGTAGCTTCTACGTTCATACTAACTCGTTCTGCTATTCTAACATTAAATCTTACGCCAATTGGCTTAGCTGCACTAACTGCGATCATAACTCTTTGAGGCAGATTTGACATGTCGGTAGCAGTTTCTGGCACGACGATAACATCGCATGACCCTACCCCGTATGTGCCTTCTCTAATTCTAACGTCCCTAACACCTCTAACTGCTAACGCAGCAAATCTGATAGATTCAGCTGTGCCCGGAGCTTTTGCTTTTATCGAAGCTATGATTCTTCTTCGGAAATTAGTATCTGACTCTGCACTGGTGTTAGAGTAAACCTCTTTGGGATTTGAGCAAAACACTATTACCCCAGCTGGAGCAAAAGCGTTATGCTTAGTTAGTGTGCCGACAGGAGCAACATACGCATTATCTGTAAAGTTTGGATCAACTCTTCCATAAGCTCTAGTTGATCCTTTGCCAATAATTACATCTCCAGCTAGTTTATATGTATATTGCTTTGTAATAAAATTTGACACATCATTGTAAACCAATGTTCCGGATGGTATTGTTACGTCCGAGCTATGTGGCTTGTCTATAAGGAATTGAATATTGAAGGATTCGCGATCTTGACTAGAATAATCGCTAATGTTTCTTCTGGTTATTCCATATAGGTCGCCTATCAAATCAAGATTCCTGCCTGATGCTGTCATGAGGTCACCTTGGGTTAGGTTAAATCTTAAAGCCTCATAAAGATCTGATACTTCACTGGTAAAAGCTTCTGCAAATGCTCTAGCTATAGACCCAGGATAGACGGCTGATACGCCTGCATTTTTCTGCAAGCCATTCAAGACATTGACTAGTATATCAGCTTTATTTTTTATTCCATAAATTGGCATTTTATGCTCCTAGGGTTTGACTAACAGAAAGAATTATTGGCTCATTAATATCCGAAATAATATGAATATCAAATCTAATTACATCTCTGCTTGTTGGTACTGCTTTAATTTGAATGCCCCTACCCTTAAAAAGACCTTCTTTTTGAATGCCGGCCATTATTAAAGCTTTACCAAATTCAGCTGTTTCTTTAGTTTGAGGTAGACCGTAAAGCCTGGATAAATCTACCCCTAATTGAGGATAAATATAAAAATCTCCAGGCTCAGTCATTATTCTCAAATAGATTTGCTGGACATCTTCGTGCATAGAGGATGGGGCTAGTGCAATATCCTTATTGCCGTCAAGCATAATGTCCCCATTTAATGTTAAATACAAATCACTCATTTGTTTCCTTTAGCGCAAGATTATGTGCTTGCTCAAAACTATTTCCATCTTTCATTAACTGAATCATCAATAATATATGCTCTTTAGAGTGATCGGTCTGATATATCTCAAGTAACCCTATTTGTTCATCGGTCAATCCAGCTAAATCATATTCTGATTCATACGATTGTTGAATTTGCTCTTGTTTTTTAGCAAAACCAAACTCACCTACTATAGTAATAGGAGTTTGCGTTTCTTGATCTGCATACTGTTCAGCATTATTTAAATAATAAGCGACTCCGTTGGTTGCCGAGTGAATGTTTTTATGGTTAATTTTAACTAAAGTTGGCTCTATATAGGAAGAGGCGCAGTAATTAAAATTATAGCTATTCCACCTTAATCCATCTTCTTTAGTAAACAGCCTTACGGAATCGCCAAATAAAGAAATTGACTTAGACTTTGCGCTTATCACAATGCCAACTCCTGGAGCAGCAAATATCTCTATGTCTCCACGATCATTTAACCTAATAAAACTAGACAAATCAGGATGCGTTAGTCCTACTTCTCTTTCTGAGAACTCTTTTCTTTTCCTAATTTCAGCACCTATGGGTATGGTTGGTTGCTGATAATTATCTCTTTGTATCGACTCTTTACTCATGAGCAAACCATAAAATTCGGCACTCCGGTATTAACTGTATTGTAATACCTGTAATTTCCTGTATTTCCAGCGTCATTGTAAAAGTTTATAATATATGGCTTTGCCTCATTATTGTCGCGAAATCCTACTAAACATCTACTCCCTGGGGTCGGAGCTACAGCCTGCACACCATTTGTGACTGGACAAACTACATTCTTTATAATATTACCTATATTTTGAGAATATTGATCCTCAAGTATTACAACTGCGGTGTTTTGACGTTTGTCATAAGACGCTATAACGCCAGGCCTAGTCCTTGCCTTTTGCATTTCTGTAACATCTATTTGATCTTGTATCTTTTTATCAAACTTAGGGTAATTAACTGGCATTTTTTCTCCTAGCTATCTCCATTTGCATACTCTCTTGGGAATACTTCTCCGCTCATCCATCTTTCTATATATTTAGCAGAATAGTTTGCTACCTCATCTAGGAATACAGATGGATCATTGGAGTATACATTTCTTATCCATTTCTTTAAATCCTCTACTGTTTTACCTGTTCTGTCAGTATAGACGTCTGCTGCATCCTGAAATTTAACTCCACCATTCATCCAACCATAAGCCTTGTATCCATCCCCCCAAACCTGAAACTGATATCCATCAAGCTTTGGTTCTCCAAACGTTGGTAGCCTACTGGTCCGTGCGGTATAGGCAAGCCATGCCTGATTTCTGGGTATCCATAATCTTCTATCAACCAATGGTCTCATCTCTTCCATTACCTTATCCTTAACCCCACCATTATAGAATAAAGAAAGATGATATTTATCATTTATAATCTTATTATAAGTATCTTGAGTTGGTCTTGTTTCCCCTGGATAAACCGAATCCCAATTAGCTGAAGCAATTAACCATCCTTGTATTTGTGTTTTTCCACTTGCATCAGTTAACTCATACGTTTTTGTTCCGTGAGCCAATCCTGCGCCTCGTCTATATACTGGGTTGCCACCAGAGTATCCAAATCCGCCGGCGCCCATATTAATTTGTAAAAATCCTAAAGAAATAAAATCTGTATTTCCAATATAAAAACCGGTGGGCCTACAATTACTTTCCCTAACTGCAACTGCAGCCAGACAAGCTGCTACTTCAGGGGAACACCAAGTCTGAGTTAAAACATCATAAACGCCATCTAAACCCAAGCTAAAGTCCCATTGACCATAATAGTTTTGATCTAATAAGCCTTCTGTTGACCGATTATATAATCTTCTTTCAATTTGCCTTTCAAGACTGTCTGCGCTGCCAGACAAATTAGACGGACGCGTAGTAACACTGCCACCAGAAACATTTGTTCCAGAAACAGTCATAGCTCCTCCTGGACCAACATATTTGCCCGCTCTCATTCCGCTAAAACTTAAGTGTATATGATCCCTGTGGCCGGAGTCCGCATGAAAATTTAGATACTGTAAATACGGTCGATTCAATTTGATTGCAGCGGTAACCGGCTCTAAGCCGTCTACAATACCAAGATCAAGTTTATCGCTGACCACAACTGAGTCTGGTATCAAATACTGGGGCACTTCAGACAATGCCTCTATTAAAATGTCTAAAGCAGAACCGTAAACGGGAACGTGATTTGGGGTACCATTGGTTGTTTCAACATTAAAAGATTCTTCATTTACCCTTCCAACTTCCCGTATGTCTATGGCTCTACCAAAAGTATGGTCTCCAGGAGTAAATTTATCTGGCTTAATGTACTTTTCTTGATTTGGATCTCTTCCTGCACCAAAACCACCGGCTATATAGTAGTTTTTCTCATGCAAGAGTATTAATAGTTCTATCAGAGCTGCGGATAAAAAAGCGTTCGCTATACCTAGCGTAGGGTTTTGAAGTATCAGTTCGTCGCTCAAAACTCTTTGACTATTATCCACCTTAGAATCAGGAAAGAAGGTTGAAGATCCATTATATACCTCTCTTGGATCAGCTGCCCATTCATTGGGAATATCAAATCTAAATCCACCAATTGAACTATGGTCACTTATTTGCGATTGGTATTTTGTTCTTAATAGCGTTAATCTTTCTTGATACCAACCTTTTTCCTCTTCTGTCATTTCCGCTATCAAAGCAACGTCTCTGCGTCCTGCGCTTTGCATCTCTCCTATGCCTGGTGAACTTGAGCCACCAGAGCCTCTATTATTATCTGAAGGATCTTTATTTTCAGAAGAAGAAATCATTGTATTTCTTATAATCTGCAAAGAGTTTTCAACAAAGGTGTTGCCAATATTTTTGCCGGCCATACTTTTTGATAAAATCTTATTCCAAGCAGCAGCTCCGGTTAATGTGGCATTATTTGCCCCAGTTGGGTTTCCCTCGCCGTCTACACTAAAATCTGTTGCCTCAGGATTAGCAATTGTAATTGTCGCATTTTCTGGAGTCGTAGCTGATGCTGCTGCAGCTCCACCAGTAATTAAACCATTTAAAGATCCAGATATACTTGCATTCATCGCTGCTATGGGATATTTTTTACTCCTGTTCAAAAGATCTCCGGCCATAACACCCGTAACATCAAAAGAGCTTAATGTTCTCCCTGTAGCCGGTGGAGATAAGGAGGCACTAGTATTTAGAACAGGAGATTTTCCTCCTGGATAAAAATCTCCATGTATGGTTTTGGCAAAAGATGCGCTATCGGAAAGTGATTGAGTATTTATATTGAATGACACAATAAACCCCTTATTGTCCAACTCTTGTTGGTATTAAAGCTGATTCCTCGGCGCTAATTACAGCATCGCCTTCAATCTGAAGCTGCTTAGCGTACACCGTAGCCAGATTATTTGTAACGAGCTCCCAATTCAAAGTAACGGGATATCCATTTTCATAGTACTCGTCCCAGAATATAGTAGGCCATTCTCTAGTTTTATTATAGGTAGCTTCCAACACTTTATATTGGACTAAATCATTATATAGCTTAATTGTTTGACTCTCAGACAATCCATACCTAGTTGCTGTATCAACCAAAATGGATAATGGAGAAGTATACACCAACCCTAATACGGATATTGCATTAAGTATAGAATCTTTCTTTATAAACAATGGAGAATCTTGGTATATAGAATTGAAGAATGCTTCTTTAATTTTTTGCTCAGCGCCAGCACCAGCTTGATTTCCTATAAAGCATGTTTCTACAAAATCTTTTGCTGCCTGAACTACTGATTCTGGCTGATAGTACCATACTGTTCCAAGAGTTCTCTTTGAATCGGTAACGTCTTTAGTGTAGTTTGCTAAAGTATTCTGTTCAGCGCCGGCTTCAAAATCGGACTCAGAAATAACAGAGCTAGATGCAGCGTTGTTAATTCTTATTCTCAAAACAACTAATCTGTTTTCTAATTTAGACTGAACAAATATTTTAGCTTTACCTCCAGGAGTATTTATTGCAGTCATTTTAGTTGATGGTGTTGATGAATCACTATAGCTGACACCTAGATCGCCATCGTTTGATGTAACGGTAAACGTGTTTGTTTCACCAGTGTTTATGCCATCAAATCTTACAGTAAATGTTGCTCCAGAAATAACATCTTCTACATCGAATGTGTCACCGTCTTTAAACTTTGTGACTTTAGCAATAACACTAAATAGTGATGGCTGAAGATCTGTTCTATCTGGGCCTAGACCACTCAACTGCAAAACTCTTGCATGAACTAGGGCATTTTCATAATCTATATATCTAACTAAATCTGTTATCTGTTTCTCTTGCCAGCCCAAGCTCTTCAATAGATCATCGCTTCTAACAAAAATATTTCCCTCTGGAGTTCTAACCTTAGTTCTTGCTCCAAGTAATCCTGGCAGCAATACCTTAGAATGATGCTTGCCGACTACCATGCCTTGATTGTAAGACAGTCCAGCATCCATTGGTTGACCATTTTTATTTAGATATTGGACATAACAGCCGTGCTGATCTAGAACATTATCTCTAATCCATTTCCAACCCTTCCAGGCCAACTGACCCACTATTGGCACAGCTAAAGCTACACCAAACCCTGCTGCTCCGGTAGCTCCAGCCCCAGCCGCTGCAGCCGCGACACCAACGCCACCAGTTAAAGCTGTTGTCATTCCTTGGAAAACTGTTCTGCTTGCAGAAGAACCATACTGTTGAATGACTGCTTCAGCTTTTTTGGGAAGAGTTGTAGCTGTCTGATTTGCCATCACATCTTTAACTAAAGCGGTAGAACCATGAGTGTACTGTAGGCCACCAATCATTTGGGGTCCTAGGGCGTCGGACAAGCTATCTACAGATATATTGCCGCCTAAATTAATCCCAGTATTCGATGCCATTATATTGTCCATATAGAAACGTGTATCATTTCTAAGATTTTGCACAGTGAACCAAGAGTTAACCCATGAGGTCAGGAACCATCTTGCTGGATCATTAACTGTTACTAACGCATTTGGTGTAATCGAAGTAATATAACCCATCTCTGGGGTAAAGTGATGGACGACTTGTTCTACTTCAAAAATACCGTACATTTTTTCATAGATGTCTGACAAGTAAACCAAGTCGTGGGGACGAATATCGGCGTTACCTATGATAATTAACTCTCCACCATATATATCTTTAATTGATTCCTTTAGGTGTGATAAAGCTATTCTTTTTGCCGACAATTCATCAGGAGTTCCTTGGATGTTTTTTGCGATACCTCTTACAGTTTCCATAGGGTGCATTAATGGATGCAGAATACCAAGAAATCCTGAGCCAACAAAATTATCGTAGTACAAACCTGTTTCAACAGTTTTTTCTGTTTGACGCTCTGCTGGAGCACCCTTATCTAAGGCTACTGTAATTGGATACTTTCCATCGGAAACAGCTGTGACAACAGTAGATACACCATTTAAGTTCTCTTGAATTTGATTAGAGATAATATGAGAAAATGAACTTAGATAATGTATTCTCTGGAAAGGCTGCCTAATTTCCAAAACCGGCTCACCATATTCACGAGTAAACGGATTGTCTACGGCCCTAAGAAGCGTACCTTCTCTTCCTAGTGAATAGTAGATAGAGTCATTTAGAACCTTGTTCAATATATGAGCCTGCTTACTAAAGTTGCCAACTTCAGAAATAGCATAACCCATCTGCATCATCGACATCTTAAACATTCCCAATAAACCAGAAAGACCATCGCCTATTGCCGTCATTATTGGTCCGATATTTCTATCATAGAAATTGCCAATATCTTCTAGCGTTCCAGAAATAAATGTTGTCGCACCAGTACCCTCAGCTTTTGTTGATACTAGTAGTCCAAGAAACTTGTTGTCATTCTTAGCATACTCGCCATATGGATTAATAAATGCTTCAAACACTCTGTCAATTGGCTTAAATGACCACTGCCCCTCAGAGCCACCTCCGCCACTGGTTATCAGACCTCTCTTACGATTGGGTTTCAACACAAGCCACGCCCTACCGTATGCTGTACTCCAAAGTTTCTGCCTAAAAAGTCCGACCATCAATAAGAATAGCTGTTTTGGAGTTTTAATTTTTTCGTTTAAAGAGATTGCTTCTTCAGGGTTTTCAGTGTTCTCTAAGGCGTATTCTAATATTGTATTAATAACTCCGGACTCAAAAAAGTTTTCCCTAATACCATTAAGAGAATCTGCAATAGTAGAGTTAAAGTACTGAATAATTCCTGCGTCTGATTCATTTTCTGATGCTATTAAATCTATATAATTTTTTCTTATAAACTCTACTGCGTTTCTTCTTTCAGCAGCGTTTGTTATTGGAACTCCTTGACCACCTAATTGTGGATTATTTGGTATATTAAAGTAGTCCGCGCCCAACAAAATGGCCAGTTCATCTACAGCCGTGTTTTCAGTGTTAGACAGGCCAGCAATCGGGATATTTGAATCTTCAAAATTACTAAATGAGTTTTCTGTTGACGATCCTAACATTCTAGAAAACTCTTCGGGGAATGGATCTATTGAATCTGGATCCATTCCGTAAATTCTTGCAAATACAGCTTTAACGCTATCATATGTGTGATATCCAAATCTAAATTGATCCCATATGTCATTAGCTTCATTCAAATTTCTACCATCACCAGCTATAACTGATACGTTAGGGTCAAAATTTTCATCATAATAAGACCTAGCCTCAACTCCAACTGAATCCAGTGGATCGTACACACTTAAAAATGCAGCTCTGCCCTTAGCGCTATCTACGTCACCAGTTGAAGCCAACTCTTCATCTAGAACATTGTATAGATATGCTCTAGATAATTGCTCATTCCCAACTAGATCGGCAGCAGCACCTCCCAGAGCACCGTCTATTTCTGAAGTATCATTGAAATTAGTAGCATCCAATAGAGCGTTGAAGTACCCTATAAATGGTTTGTCTCGTCCATCTGGAACTGCCAAAGCGTTACCGCCAAAATCAAATCTACTAGAAGCTATCTCCGCATTTACAGGAACCCATTCTGAGAAGACGTTTTGAGGATTAACCATATCATCATCATAAATAACAAATCTTGAACTAATACCTCCCCCTAGTTCATTTCTTAAGTCTTGAGAAGTAGCTCGTCTTGCTGTTAGCTTGGAAAGTTGACCATCTTCTGTCATCGTATAGTTTCCAAACCCAAGGATCATACTAGCGTCGAGTGATGCAGCTCCTCTTTCATAAAATCTTTTAACAGGAGCTGCAGCGGAAGATATGACACCTACGGGAACATCATCTGGAACAAAAGCAAAAAGACATTCTACTGGTAGTGGGTTTATGCTTAGACCACTTTCGTCTTCATAGTTTAATTCGTCTTCACCACCAAACAGAGATATATTTAATCTATCGACTATTTTATTAGCTATAGCAAGTGGAGCACTAGTAAATTGCAAAACCTTTGCACCATAAGCAATTACATCAAGGCTAAACTTACCAACTGCACTAGCTGCACTTATTGTAGTATTAATCCATGACGGCAGCTGATCCAATATGCTTGTTTCTTCTCCATCAGCAATATATTTAAAATTTAAATTCCTAGATACAAAATTGCCCAAATACCATGCGGCGTCAGGCGAAACAACTGCAGCAGTGCCGTCATCTTCCTCTCCCCACAAGAAATATGCTGGAGCACAAACAACGGCCCTACCAGTTCTAGGACTATAAACTAAAACTTTTCTCTTTTTATAATCTTCAACTGTTCCATATAAATCGCTAAATCCATATTTTTCTTTGAATTTTTCTATAGCTTCATCGGAAACGTTAATGTCATCATTACCTGGATTATATGGCCATCTCATAGCAATATAGAATTGTTCTGCTTCAGCTGCTGTTTGCTGGGAAGCGGGTAATTCTCCAGGCGAACCCCATTCTTCATATGATATTTGATTTGTTAATTCATACTCAAACGAATAATCATCTGCATTCCGATTAGCCTCAGAAGATGTGACTGAATACTGCGACAAAGCTGTTTGATCAAGAGATATGCTAGGCCTATTGGCATAGACTGAGGGCAAGGGCATTCTTACATACTTTGAAGTTGCGCCGCCGATAAAAGATAAACCATCTACGTCCACTATATTGTCTATAAAACTTGAAAATCCCAATGGACGGTCCAGCTCTAGAACCCCAGAAGATGGTACTAATGTTAAATCGTTATTTAATATAAACTTACTTTCATACTGAAGTAGGGTAAACATATTTGCCATAAATGTTGCCCCACCAAAAGACCTTCTGTCTTCTGCCATTGCTTCATTTACAAAACCCTCAAACTCTTCAGCGTCCATGGGCACTTCGCCCTCATTATCTAAAAACTTTCTTCCAGATTTCCCAATATCCTTAAAATGACTTGCTGCGTTTTTAAAAACTCCGCCATCTCTAACTGTATAAGATGTTGTGTCTAATATGACAGTTTCATTAATAGTATAAAATGGGTACCTAAATCTTGGCGGAAGATTATCCAACTGAGCGTGTGACTCTGTTGCTGGAGCTATAGTTGTAGCTGGGTCTCCAACTGGAAGATGGAATCCGACTCTAGTTAATCCAACAACAGCTGGCAGTTTTGCCACTATTCTGGTTGAGCCATCTTCTTGTGTTTCAGAAAAACTTGAAGCCAATGGTGAATTAAAGTTAATTAACTTTTCTTTCAAAAATGCTGTAGGCTTATATATCCCCTCGGCATTTAGTTGATCGCTGGCTAAACTTGCCATTGTGTCAGACAATTCATTGGATCTCTTGAATGCTTCGTAATCAGCTAATGTATTACTTGATCTATTAATATTGTTCATAATATTTTCAATATCTTCGTCCGGCGAACGGTACCTTGGATACCCTGGCAATTCTAACTCCGAACCTCTTTCGGTACTAGGGAATCCAGTAGTTACCGGTACGACACCAGAAGTATAAAGCCAATGAGGTTTACCGTAGAATATAGTGGACCTGTCCTCGAAGGGCCTAATAGCAACAATATAATTAGGTAGCAACCTAGCGCATACCTGGAAAAGATCCCATACCGTTCTCATGTATGTTTGAGCCCTAAATGAAACTTCATCAAAACCGGGCAAATCATCATCAGCGTTCGGTGCAAGAATTCCCAATGTTCTGAAAAGGTTAGTGCCGCCTCTTCCTCTTAATAAGCCAAATAATCCGCCACCAGAAAGACCTGCACCAGCAGCAAAACTCACTCCAGGGATGAGACCTATAGAACCAGCCAATCCGCCCATCAATACATTCTTTGTTGCATTAGCTCTGCCTTCAGCGGACACTAATTGATTACCGGAAGTCATCGTTGCAATAGCTGTTCTTGCTGAAACTGACTCATTTTGAGCCTCTACTATTAATCTATTCCACGATCTGTCCACGCCTCTTTCAAGGTATGCCTGTCCTTTTAATTTTTTGTCGTCTTCTTCCACTAATGAAGAAGCGGTTAACCATCCGTCATCTATATCGCCACCAAGGAATTGAGCAAAACCTGTTCCGTTTCCTGGATAAATATTTCTTTTAAAAATTTCCAAATCAACTTCTGCGCAGAAGTTGGACATTAATTGACCCATACTGGTCATAATTTTTCCATCCCCAAAAAATGCGTTGACGGGATTTCTTTGGAATACATTAGTTGCCAATTTAAATGACGCTGCGTTGGCAGCTCCGCCAACATCTCCTTGACCAAGATTAGAATAAACACTTGCTACAACATTTCTAATTCCGTCTGCCCTTGCTCTTTCTGAATCGCTTAAAGGCTCATATAGTGTCGAGCCAAAGTGACGAATTCCAAATCTGTTTTCAGAAAATACCGTTCCATTTGTAGCTCTAGCAAAAGCTTCTCTAAATCTAGATGCCCCCATTGAAAGCAGTCTGACCATAAGATCTCTAGGCTCCGACAAATACATTCCAGTATCTACGCCACCATCTATCTTACCCGTGTCACCCTTTTTATTTGTAGAGTTAACTATTGCTCCAAGCTCAATAGCATCAGACTGTGCAGTTACTGTTACAATTTCACCTTGCTCAACGTTTGTTATTACGCCATTAAAAACTGTTTGTAGAGAGTTTGGATTAGCCCCATAACCAACTCTCAAATGTACGCGAACACCAGGCTTTAATCTAATATTATTTATGTCTACTACATAGTCATTTCTCATACCAGAAACAATATTTTTAGCTATATTTAGAGTTCTATCTAAGATAGACTCAATTCCTTGGGTAAAATCTATGGGAGCATCATTTGGCTGATTGTCTCTAGAGTTAAAAATTTCAGTTGAAGGACGTGTAGTCAACTTTGAATACATATTGGACACCCTAAATATTAGGGTATCACCCAAAAGATCTTCTGAGGAAACAACAGAGAAGTCAACTATGGATTGTAATCCGTAGAAATTGTCAAACAATTTAACGCCAGCAAAAAAACCACCTTCATCGATGAGCCACAGCATGTACGTAGGAAATGCTCTAATCATTCTTCCGGATATGTCTCTATACTGGACGTCGTTCATCATTTTTTGTATGTGACCGCCAAAAGAGCCATCATATGCTTTTTGATATTTATCCAATGATTGAACACCTTCAACTCCAGTAAGAGTGTTTGTGCATCCTTTATCTGGAGTTTGTGTATCTTCAATTTGATTTTCTGATAATCTTTTATCCCCATTATCATCTATGTGAACATTCGAGCCATCAACTGTTAGGTAGAATCTTCCATTATCTTTATTGATATAACCAAAATGAGTACCTAATGCGGATTGCATCATTGCTGGTATCTCTGATTCAGATCCAGTTTCTTGCGGATTTGTTGCCGGAATCATATATATAACTTTATGGAAATCTACTTCATCTGGATTAAAACTAACCTCTGTCTCATTAGCTAAATGAGAATCTGTCAAAACCTGTTTAATTAGATTTAACGTTTCAGCACCAGAATAATTAATGTTCCCGACAGAATATCCAGCTCCAGAAACCTCATCAAATACTGGACTATCTTCAGTTGATTGAGCAGCAATGAAAATATAATCGGTTAATAGAGCTTGCTTTTGCGAAGTTTCAAACTCAGAAGTTTCCGCTTGCACTACTTCTTTGAAAAGGCTAATAAAATTATGAACACTTATACCACTAGTGTTAACGTAGTCTATTATTTCATTAATCAATGTTTTATTATTAGTTGCCCTTTGTGCTGCAGCAAATGGTTCATTTGCTACATCCCTATAGGCGTATCTTCTAAGAAAATCTGTGATCCTATTTTTGACTTGATTTTTTCTAATTTCTATAGCACGAGCGTCTCCAACTTTTGCCCAGTCATCACTATAATCAAATTTAAAATCTTTTGTTATATCTGGTTGGTAGATAAAATTATTAATGACATCTTTATCAAACATTTCAAAACTTCTGAAATAGAAATCTGGATCTAAATTGCCAACTACTTCATTTTCTTTATCGCGAACTTCCAGCGGCATATCGGGGTATGCATTAAATGCTCCCCACAATTGCTTAATTCTTAGGAAAGGATTTCTCTTTGATCCAAAATGATCAATAAAATCGCGTTGCTGCTTTGATGATAGCTTTTCTCGTTGCTGCTGAAATATATCAAAGTCCACAAAACTTAACTGAACATTATAGACATGTGGATAATTAGGTATGGTATCAACTTTAAAGTTAAGTGGGATAACATACTTAATTCCACATAGTGCGCTAATAATGTTTTTGATTCCTAAGAAACCAATAACACCAGTAGAATGCTCTAGTCTTGCCAAACTATTGATATGGTCAAAGATTGCTCTAATCTTATAGAGTTCTCTTTCACCAAAAACAGTCATGGATATATTGATATACGAATCTTTTCCACCTATATATTGATAAGTAGGCTCTTCTTGCATCTGTACTTGTAGTTTTGCAAGATTATTTCCAAGGCTTACGCTAACACCGTTAACTATAGCTTTCTTAGGATCTAGATCTACTCGATTCATCGGAACTTCCCACTCCTGGAAGTGATAATCTCCTTCTTTCAAACGTTTAGCATTCATTAAATTTTGAACGTAACCATCAGAAAAAAAGCGATTGTAAAGCGAAACTAAGAAAGCATCGGTTACTTGTTGACGAATCTTTTCTTCATCGGGAAGCGTTGATTCAGTACCTAAAATTTTTCTTCTTTCGGTCTCTTCGACAATCAAAGTATCTATAACATTTCCTGAATTAAGAACTGAATTCCATATACTTCTTTTAACAAAGTTTAAACTTACATTATCGTTTTCATTATTAAAAACTGGATCATTTAATATATATGATCCCTCTGTTGAATATTGAGTAAAATAATCTGCATCAAATGGCATTTCATCTGGTGTTAAATAATTTAAAAGCCATTCTTTTTCTTCTGCAGTCAGTTTAGTCAAATTGCTTGAAATAAACGATTGCATTTTATATTTATAGATTCCATCTCTATAGTCCGTTTGGCTGACGCCAGCGGTAACTATATCTACGAATTCTCGAACAAGTGTCCTTGTGGATGGGGGGAATGTTGGCTCTAAAGAAAGAGACTTCATTTGACCCAAGTCACGAATTGCTGGCGTATTAGGAGAAATTTCAATCCCAAATTTTGCCAATAAGCCATTCCACAACCCATAGCTTTCTTGATTTAGAATTTTTTCCTGTTCACTTCTAAATGAAGAAGTGTCAGGTAAAAACATTTTAGTTTGTGTTTCAGCGGGAGTGTAAAAACTTAAATTACTACCATCTCGCCATTGAGAAATTATATTAGTATATAAAACATCATCCTCATATGTGTTTAGTAATTCCAAGGTATCATCTGTCAAAGACGAATCCACTAAAGCAGATTCACTTGTCAGGGATGCGCCATAAGGGCTCGTTTGATATATATAAGAACCATCGCGGATGATGCCAGTATTATCTTGCGTTTCTTCAGAGTTTCTATTATCAGAAGTTTTCAGCAAAAATGATTCATTGGCATATTTGTGCATTGCGCCGGCAGCCTTGCCCATATACTGTCTGTATTTGCCCCAGTGAATTGCTTGGTTAAAATCTTTAATCATTGGCAAGAATGGCTTGTGATTATAGGCAAATAGCTCCAGATCAACCATCAGAGAAAATGGATAATTAGGAACTGTAGAAATAGACATTGAAGATAGTGCAACCGCCGAGATTCCATGAACAGAGTTTATGTAATCATTTTTTATTGGCAGTATCGGGGAGTATTTAAAAGCTGCTATTAGTCCACGCAAAGAAGATAAGAACTTATCTATCTTTTCTTCTGAATCACCAGAATTCTTAAAATCTATTTTAAAACCTTCTTTAAGATCTATTGATGAAGCATCGCTTATGTGCATGCCCCATATTTCTTCATAGTTTGGAAAAAATAATCTTAATGAAATTGAGGTTTCTTTGTATCCTGCATTATATTTTGGCGTGTTTCTTTGTCTGATTGCCCCACCTGTAAGAGATCCAGTTTTGAATGCAGAGTTGACTGTTACGGAAATAGGCGGTACATAAAAGTTTGCTGCGCCTAAACGTAAATGAAAAATATCAGGTTTCTTAGGAGGTATATTTGCTCTATATGGGAAGTCTTCTATCGCTTTGCGAATTCTTGCAGAAGTATTTCCACCATTAATCCTAAATGCCATAGTGAATATTGGTTCACCATTTGGAGCAACACCAAAAGCTTTTTCTAATTCTTCAACAGCGTCTTCTTCTCTATTAAGAGTGTCTTCGCTTCCACCGCCTTTTCCTGCGTTTGAATAATCTCCAGTTACAGCTAGGGCATCAAAGACAAATGTCATTAAACCGGGAAGGTAATGATTTATAATAGAAAAAGATATAGGATCTGCCTGGAGATTATAAACAACCTGACTTAAAAGAGTGAGCCACTCAGTATCTACTGCTGGATCTACATGATAGTCTAATGACTTTTGAGTCATATAAACATTTTGCAGCCTCCTCTTGCCGAACTCACTTATTTCATAAGCAAACGAAGCCAAATACAGTAAACCTGTAGATTCTAATCTTTTATATAAGTTAATTAACAATGCACCGTCGTCAACAAGCGACGACAGAGTCCCACCAGATGTAAACACTCTAGTGGTAGCCTCTATTCTATTTGAATAATTGTCCCGGTCCGACTTGAAGTCTTCTGCCTGACCATCCTTTAAAGTATCTATATCAGGAATGACATCTGGTCTTGTTAAAGAAAAGAATCTTTTAATAGCTTCTGCTGGATTATCCGTAATGCTATCCAGGCTATTAGTCAAGCCAAGTGGGCCAATCATTATCATATTTACAAAAGCTTTGCTACTGTAATCGTATGACAACGGATCAGATGAGTTTAAATTCTGCTCTTCTTCATTTTCTGATTGCTCAATATTAGACATATCTCACCTTAGGCAAATGCCATGTTATTCTTAATAATCTTAGACAATCTTTCACTAGAAGAATCTTTCATAGTGGAAGAACTATAGTTATCTATTATACTACTTTTTGTTTCCTTTGTAAAAGAATTAAAGTTAAAATTACCACCTAATTTAGTATTAATATTCTTAGAATATCTGGCCTTCTGATGTCTTTTGCCACTATAGCCACTCCCATCCATGAGAATATGAGCAGGCGAAGAATTTTCTAAGCCCTCAAAAGAACCTCGGACCTTATCTGATTGTCCCGATGCTTGGATTTTTTGACGTGACTCAGATACAACATTTTTAGAAGGACTTTTACTAGAAGCTATCTTCGCTGCATACTTATTTGCGGTTATGCTTCTATGGGATGTATCTTTTGGCTGTTTGGCAGCGGAGGCTAAAGTTTTGTTTTGATCTTTAACACTTAATATCATCTAATTAACCTTAAAATGAGCTAGCGAGCTGCTGATATGGATCAGACGTCACACTGGGGATCCTATTATACATAGTACTGTTAATCGATCCATTAGTAAGTCCAGAAGCTGCTTGTTGGAACCTTTCAACATCTTGCCTCGAACCATATAAGGAAACCTTATAGCTCATTCCGGAAGAATATCCGCCACCACCAATTTGTGGAACAGAAACATTGGGACTAGGGTATCCTTGCTCATATGCTGATCCGCCAGGAAGCAGTGGTGGCCCTGCTGCGTCTTCTGTTGTCTTATCTTTTTTATTTTGGTAAAGAAAGCTTCCTGCTATCAAAAGGCCAGCTGCGATAGCCGTTTTTTGAACGGAAGGCTTAGAAAATTGTTCTGTCAAATAATCCATATCTAAACGTTTAAATTTAGATGGATTTACATTTGATGGAGACTGCTCATCAAGCTCCCTTAAAACATCTCCAACTATACCCTTAGGTCTGTCTTTCTTGCCAACCACTTTATCTGCAGATATCTGACCGTTCAAAAAGTCATCTACTGCTGGATCCAAAATATCTCTTTCATATAAAGCTCTAGCTCTTATCGCATTGGATATAATTTTTATATTTTCATCCGTAGTGTCTTCAACCCCTTTTCCAACAGCCTGGCCCAACTGTTGCATATCAACACCCAAGTCTGCAAACATCCCTGAAACATCACCATACTGAGAAAGATCTAAAATTCCTCCTCCAGAAATATCCCTAAGAAGCACATCTCTCATAGACGAGGTAGCATTAAAGAAATTGTCAACAATATTTCTAACTTGCATATTTGAAGTAGCTTTTGTATAAGCTGCTTTATTTCTTTTAGCTGCATTAACTCTAGCAAAAAAGTTAGCAAACTCTTCATTTGAATTCTCTGTTAAATCTGTTAGCTGTTCAAAAACATATGAGCTCATTCCACGATCTAAAGCCTCCAACTGAAGTGCATTTATTAGATTAAATCCAGTTAAAGCTCTCTGTGATCTAACCTCATTAATTCCGCTCAAGAAACTATCACCTAATTGAGTTCTTAATATTTCCGCTCTTATCCTAGCTCGATCAGAGCCCACAGTCAATTCTGCTCTTCTAGCAGAATCGATAAATTGACCATCCTGTATTCCTTCTTTAAGAATTTTTTGCGTTTCTCTATAGGCGGCATTAGCTTGCATCAATTCATCAAAAATATCCTGATTTGCGTCCAAAATAGCTTTTGCGGATAACTGTGCTTCAGTGACATTTTTACCCATACCAGAAGTTAATGTATCTCTTAACTCCTTCATGTTATCGCCAAATCTTTTTCTTGCTGCATTAATGCTATCTTCGGCTTGCTGGGCAACTTCGATTGTATTAGAAAGATTACCTCTACCAATTACTCCTATATCTGTTAGTGCGTTTATCACTTGAGATTTTTTAGGAGCATCCCCCTTAGAAAACAGATTCTTTAGCGCAGTCAAATCTTCATCAGTTTTTATTCCTTCAGCCATTCTTGCTTCAGCGCCTTTTATGTAGGATTCAGCAAAAGATCTGAGGTCATCTTGGTTTAGCTTTCCGAAATTAATTAAAGCTTTATCCAGAACAAATTGCTGGTCCCCCCTGTGCTGCAGGTAACCAAACATTTCTCCATACTTGCTAACAATTTCTGCGCCGTGCTCTTCCAAATCAAAGTTATTTCCATACATTCTTCTAAAAATATCCATACCGTATCTAAGATCGGCAGCGGCTTCAGCGTCCATTTTTAACTTTAATCTTCCGGAAGTAAATGTTTGAGTCATGTCCACTGCGGTTTCTGACGATGGCAAGCCTATTAATAGGCCCTTTTGCCTAAGGGCATCGTTGATTGCTTGATCAGACCCAAAGGCTTTCTCGAATTGATTTAAACCATCTGCAATTACAGTAGCCCTGTTAACATGCTTACCAAGATTGTTAGCGTTTTCCGTTGAAGCTTTTTCCATTGTTTCAAGATAGTATTTGTTCATAGCAATGGCCGTTTTGTCTTTATCTAATCCAAAACTATTTAACGTTTTATAAAAATCTTTTGAAGCTTTATCTAAATCTTTTTGAGCTTGCTCCAGTACTGCTAGCTGTGTCGAATCATCGTAAATGGAACCTGGTATTGGCAACCCCGAAAAAGCTGGAGCTTTTAAGGTTTGTATTTGATTTCTAATTGCACCTAGTTGAGTTTTTTGCTGATCTGTCATAAGATGTTCCAAAGCTTTAAAGACATCATCTTCAAGATTCATTGTCATGACCTCAGTTTTTAATTTTTGAAAACCGAGAGAAGCTAAACCTGGATCAACTCCAGCAAAATCCACCAATCTAGACCCAGCAAAAAAATCAACCGCACTTGCGCCCTGCTTTAATACACCTAATGATTCAAAATATGCTCTATTAAAAGTTCTAGCCTTTCCGCCATATAATCTATCTCTAACATCTATTATCGTATCCTCAAGTTGATCCAATAAGCCAGACTGATCAATTCGTGTCATTTCTTCAGATGTAAATTTGCCTTCTAAATTCTGCTTTAATATATTTAATCTTTGCAAAGTGGGAGAGCTACCCGAACCTTGTAGATACGCTAACTTCTCCTCTTCATCTGAAATCATTTGACCTAACGTTTTCATGAAGTCCGCGTTATGCCCAAATAGCTCTTGATAACTTTCAATATCATTAAAGCGAACAAAGCCAATCATTTCACCTGCACCCGTAGGCTGGCGAGCCATTGCCATAGCCAAACGTCTTTTACCATTAGACATATATGTTCCAAGAACCGGCAAGCCTTTGTCGTCAAGGTCGAATCCACCAAGAGCATGGTGGAATCTAATAACGTCCCTTTCGCTCATTAATAGGTTGTGATTAGAGAATCTGACACGAGTGGTGCTAAGACTAAATCCTTCATCCATTGCAATATTTTGATCGGCCATATCTAAGAACATTCTCCCACTGGATATACCAACCTGAGTGGACTCAGCATTTAAAGCAAATCTGTAAACATCAGGCATTACTGGTAGAGGAATTCCCTTTTTGATCTTAAAGAACTCTTTTTGAGCAAAATCCAAAATTCTATTCATAGCCCTAGGATGTTGATCTAACGGAACGCCGCTTCTATGTATTTCAAGTATTTCCTCTGCCATAGTCCTGTGCATCATTTGTGAGAACTGCTGGGTCTCCAATATGTCTTCAGACTGTGATTGAGTAGCTTTTAACAAAGATTGATAAAATTTTCCGCCTTCATCAATCCTGTTTGCTTTTAACATTTCATTTAACTCTTTTTGCAACGCCGCAGAATACTCTCTACCTAACTGTTGCGATTGAGGTGAGCCAAATACTGCTGAATGGAATGCGTCAAGCATGGGGTCTGCATAGACTGCGCCCTTAGATTCACCTGTTCCAGAAAGGTTTAAAATGTCTGTTAATCCAGATATTCTAGTTTCTCTTTTGGTAGTCGCCTTTGGCGCAATGATGGAATATTTTGTATATCTTCCAGTAAACTCAACGTTCATTGCTGCGCCTTTTAAAGAAAATATTCTGGCAGGACGTGTTTGATCCCCTGCATCAAAAACAACGTTTCCTCGAACAGTTATTTGAGACAAACCTTTAGACTCATCTAACTGACGCATTGACCTTTCAACTTCCATTCTCTTTAAAAGAATATTTTCTTTCTCTAGCCTACTAGTGGACTGTGCGTATTTTTTGTTCAATTCATCTATTTCAGACTGATAACCTTTTTGAATAGCCCTAGTGTACGGATCGTTTATCAACATAGAACCGTCTGATCCCTTTTCTATTTCATCAAGCAGGACGTCAATGATGCTAAATTTTTGACCTATTTCTCCTAGTGCACTTTCGTTACCAGCTGCGCTTTTTTCTAAACTCTCTTTTAATAATCCCAACTTACTTTTTAAAACGTCCGTACCATATTTTCCGACAGTAATATCCACCTCCCCACTATCTATGGCGTCTTGCATAGCAATTTTCAAATAGCTACTGACATCTGAATATATTTGACTTTCTTTACCTAATAGTTTTTTATTTGGTCCGCTTTGCCCTTGAATTACTTCATCTAAAATTATTTTATAAAAATCTTTAGATCTATCTTGGCCACCAATCATCCAAGACTCTCTTATTCTTTGTGCTGCGTCTGCGGCTTTTTCCGAGTTTTTCATTTTTGAAACATTTTTCAACGTATCAACATCTAAAGCTAACCCCAATGCCTCAAACACTGGATCTGTGTTAAGAATCGAATCAGCAAATGATAGACCAGGCTTACCAACGTCATCTAATATTGATCTTAGTGCATCACCAGAAACGGACACTTCTCTTGGCGACAAAACGCCACGTAATCTTTTATCTAACTTTTGAATTAAAGAAGACAGTTTTTTATTTCCAGATTTCATAGCTTCTTCCAATACGTCTGGATCTATGATCGAAACATTTGCTGCCTGCATTAGTTCTAAGGTTTGATCTAATCCTAGTGTCTGTTTTTTTCCAGCGATTGTAGCAACTAAATTTAATGCAATACCACCATCGTCCGTAGGTAAAAGTAAACCGTAGCCTTTTGATTTTTGTGCATCAAAAAATGCTTTTAGTGCCTCAGCGCCCTGTTGAGTATCAAGCCCACCCTTATGGATGGCAATGTTCATTTCAAGATCTTCTATTCCAAAAAGTTTCTTTTCCCTAGCGACCTTTTCTATCTCCCTTATAACCTGACCATAACCCCTATAAACCACTGGAACTTCATCTTTTGATAGTCTGTAAACTTCAGTAAGATGCAGGGCAGAGAAATACTCTATGGCGTCGTCTACGCTATTGAAAACCTTTCTGCCTTGCTCTTCTGGATCAAAGTAAGATGCTCTATATTTTAAAATATTATCAGCTGGATCAACAAATGGTTCCATTAGTCGACCACTAGGTATTTTAGTCATTATTCTTCTAGCTGCCCTAACCTGCTTTTCTGGGGACAAAGGAGACAGGTACGCAGCCATATAGTCAGTAAAAGATTCATATTCAGGAATCTCTTGCTTTCGTCTTTCTAGGAAGCTAGCTATTTTTCCTAACATTACTACCTAACCCCTGCACTTATGTCAATTTGCTGACCACCAAACGGATTCATGACCGGAGTAACTGAACCAGTAACACCCATGCCATTCATTAAAGAACGTAATCTATATGATACGTCTGCATTAGAATCTGAAGAATAATCAAACCGAGGATAGCTGGGATTGGCTAGATTAGCTTCTCTTATCTGTTGAGGATAGTAACCCATTTGAGACATTTCAAGACCCATGTGCTGTCCTATTTTAATTTTAACAGAATCCATATTTGTATTTGGATGCCAACCTTCCCATCCCTCATCGGGTAATTCATGCCTACTAAAATAATCTGTTAATTCTGGACGTTTTTCAACTGGCATACCCCACGCTGCCTCGTATATTCTTCTTTCCAATCTTCCAGCCGTAGAAAGTATTCTTCCCCTATCTTCTTCTGGAGCATTTATCATTGCTTTAAAATGCTCCCTTTTTCTTTTAGGGATAGCCAAAGAAAGAGACTCTACATCGCTTCCATATTTGCCTGTGCCAATATCTTCTATTGGCGCACCATACATTGTCCTTTTTGCTGCTGATCTAAACTGAAAAGCTGCTGCTGCGTCCCCCGATGATTCCGCCATGTTAGCTAATCTTGTATTTTTTACGTAGCTTAAAATATCAGAATACTCTTCAAGAGCTAATTCCTTTTTTCTTTCCGTTGGAATAAATCTTTCTCCAGTTATTGCCTCTTGAATATTAGCCCCTGTAGAAGCTGCTAATCCGGTAATGGCACCTAGGCCAGACATGACCAGTTTTCCTGGTTGCGTTCTACCCGCAAAAAGTCCTGCAGCAGCCAAGCTTGCAGATGCTGCTAATGGATTTCTGTCAGCAGCTTTGTTAATCATTGGTTCTATGAAGCTTTCGAATGGTCTCTGCCACTCTGGGAATGTAGCTCCGTAAACATTGTTTCTTTCCCAGTCCTCCACTGCCGTTTGTTTATTGATAAACTTTCTATTTATAAAAGTATCTCTGTGGGCAATATATTCTGCCGCTCTAGATAGATTGTGAACAAGAGGGTTAGTGCCAGCTTCTTGAGCAGTTTTGCCGACATGACTATATTCAGAGAAAGTTTCCCTCTGCTGTATAGAAGCTACTCTTTCTCTAATACTGTCAGCCTGCAGCTTTTCTGATGGATCATCTAAATAACTATTAATTTTTTTATCTAAATACCTATACTGCTTAGAGTAAGGGGCAACATCTCCAAGTATTTTAAATTGATCTAATAAACCATATCTTCCAGTTTCATCTGAATGCAGTTGATTCAATCTTTCGTAAGCGACTCCAGGCAAACGGAGTTCACCTTCTTGAACCTTGGTAAAAGGATCTCCTCTAGTGAAATCTAAATAATATTCTGGCCCTGGCAAAAATGGATATTGTTTGCCCATAGTGTTTTGTATTGGATTCAGATAATCAACACCAGTTCTTTCTTTTGGTATAAATCTTCTAGTTATTTCAGAAAATTCTATTGAACCAAAATTTCTTCCACCTAACATTGGAACGTCACCAAGTCCGCCAAGATTATAATCCCAGAACTGCCTACTCATACCATATGCCTTGGAGGCAGATTGCAAAACTGCTCTTTGTGGTTCAAAATCTCCTTGACCATATCCAAAAGATTCTCTGAATGCGGCACCAGCGAAACCATAGATACCTAAGGCTTCTTGAGTTCTATATCCAAAATCTTGAAGTTGCACCTGTGGATCGCCAACAGAAATCGGTGATCCCGCACCAACTATTCTTGGAGGCATCATACCTGGAGTTTTTGGGGGACCATATGCCATTTGGGTATACTGACCATTGATCTGTCCTATGCTCTGCATGGTGGAATACTTGGCGGTGTTTAATGCTCCCGCCCTGCCTGCCAACTCTGCGTTTGCTGATGCTTGTATTCCTGGGCCAGGTCCACCAGAAGAAATCCCCATAGACATAATTGGGGTTCCGCCCTGTATTAATCCACCGATGGAAGCTTGCCCAAATTGCTGTTGAGCTGCCTGTCCGGGCAACATGGGCATGGAAACTTGTCGCAAGTAAGCGCTTGCATCATAAGCTCCAGATTGTCCTGCTGGAGCATAATTAGACAAAGCTTGCGAAACTTCTTGCTCGTGCATTTTTATTTGAGGCTTTAATATCCTGCCTACTGTGGCGTTTAGTGCGGGAGTTAGTGGACCAAACGGACCAGAAAAATATTCTCCACTTATAGGATATGGCCTATCTTCATAATGCTTTCTTTCAAAGCGATATGGATCCAATGGACGTAGTGGAGATATGTCCGTATAGAATAAGGCTCTTTCTATAGGGGAACCATATGTATCAGAAGTAAACATTGAGCCAGCTTCAATCTTGCGATAAATACTTGGCCTGTAATACATTATCTTTCCGCCCATAAATGGAGTATTACCCAATGGCCAGAAACGACCCTGCCTTATCGGCACCTCTCCCTCAAAAAGCTGTTCCTTTTTCTCTTCATAGCTCATTCCACCAGGCATAACCCCAGCACCTAATGCATGAACTTGTCCTACAGCTTTTGTCGCTGCCCCAACAAAAAATGGAGAATAAACCCTTTCTCCTCTTGCATCTTTTTCATTGACCATCCCACCAATTGTTCTATCAGCGGTCATGAAAGCTAATCCGCCAGCATAGAGTGGCAGAACTCTTTTGCCTACCATGCCCCTTGCAAAAAGATCTAACGGAGAACCATATTGATTTACATCTAACTGTAATCCAACTGTGCCAAAATATTTATTAAGTCTTTCAACACCATGAGATACTGCAGCAGATAGGTTTGAATAGCTTTCTGGACTACTGTATGTATTTATTCCTGCAACACTCTTTAATGCTCCAACAGGATTCCTGGCAAATACACTACCAAAAGTGGGAACCAACAAAACGTCAGCGCCAGGACCAGTAGCTGAACCAAGTGGATCTGTTGCTAAATGCGATATTTTAAAAGAAGCCGTGCTTAATGATGGATATAATAATTTTTTAGCTAAACCAAGTTTACCTATTTCTCCAACTCTTTCAATTGAACCAGATAAAAATGGCTGAACTAATTCCGGAGAACCTTCTAAAGACTCTATAACATTTGCAAGAGCTCTTCTTTGAACTTCAATTTCTTTTAGAAAAGATCTGTTTGCCCTTACTGAGTTTAGGTTGGTTAATGCTCCAAATGCTGCCGCTTGCGCTTCAGCCAACTCACCGGCAGGCATTTCCTTGGCTATATTTGCAAGAGCTTGGTTTATCTTAATAAAATTTTGACCGAATGTTTGCCTAGTGCTATTTGAAACTAATTCGTTTCTTTGAATTAAAAACTTAAATAGTTCGTCTGTTAATTGGTCTTCTCTTGTAAGAATCGTTGGGCTAACTGACCGTATCTGAGAACCAGATAACAAGTCTGACTCCTCTAATACCTTCCTAATTCTCTCTCTACTTTGGAACAATGTAGCAGCGTCTATGCCCTGTCTTCTTAAAATATTTGCATCTCTGTCGACACCTCTGATCAACACATTTGCAAAATCTATTTTTTCCTGAACATTCTGAAGCTGACTTACTTTTACGCCAGAATACGTAGCTAATGACGGATCAGCATCCTCTATCGCTCTCATTGCACGTCGAGAAAAACCAGCTCCAAATGCCCTTCTTCTAAACCCTTCAAAAGCTTCCAACAAAGCTTTTTCTGAAACCATTTCTTCGCCAGTATCAGCGTTAATTACATTAACTCTTTGGACATTGCCGTCTGCGTCTTTAACAATGTTTTTTCTCAGCGTTCCCGCTTTTGTATTAATATCTCTCCCAGATATTACTTGTGCAAAAAATCTAGGATTTTCTGGATCAATATTTCTCCTGGAAAATCTAGACATAAAACCAAATATAGAGTTTGGTTGATCATAGTTAATATCAAAAGCTTCTCTAAATTTTAACTCTCTTTCTGGTGTTACACCGAATCTTGATAGACCAGAAAAAAATCTACTTCTGAATGTGCCTTCTTGATAATTTAAGGAATTAAGGGATTCGGCGTCTCTTTCTGCAGCGGCATTTCTAGCTGCACGAGTCAACATTTGTGAGCTGTTTTTAGCTAGCGGCCTAAAGGTTCCATCCAAGGTTCTAGAAGTATACTGTTGAGCCATGACGTTATAATTAAACGCCATAACTTTACCTTTTGTTTTTCCACCGCTATAGAATAAGTAGAAGTCAGCAGATTTGTCTGCGCCTTGAAGGAAAGGCTGTGAAACTTTACCCTGAATAAACTGAAAGGGAGCCCTTCCAGACATTTCATTAAAAGACTGCTTACCGAATAAGTCTGCCGGATTAAAACCAAGAACAGGTATTCTTAAATCATTGGCTAGAAAGTTTCCTACATTTCTTGCAGTTTGCCTTATTCCAGAAACATCTAGAATACCACCAGTCTTTGTAATAAAAATATCTGGAAGAACAGAAACGCTAGAAGCTGTTTTTGTTGGATCAGCCCTAACCATGCTGGAAGACATTTGATTAATAAAACTTTGAGTCTCTTCATCTAAATTACTAAACAATCCGCGTTGGGTTGCCTCATCAACAGTTGCCCGTCTTAATCCTAACAGATTAAACCCACTAGCAAAAACACCAGAACTTATTTGTTTTTCCCTAACAAGAAAACTTCTTAGTTGACCAAGATTTTTTACATCAAGACCAACTTTACCTAAAGACTCGCCTAATTCTCCTCTACTTAGATCTCTGCCATCAGCTGCTTTGAGTTTCATCCCCAATCTTTGAGCGGATCTTTTAATTAGAAAATCTTTTTGTGCGTAAGACAAATTATCTAAATCAAGGAAATCTTCAAAATCTGCTCTTTTAGTTTTTAAAACTGTTCCAGCCACTTTAAACATTCCCTGCTCTTGGAATGCTTTATAACCTTTGTTAGCTTTTGCTTTTAATGCTGCCTGAAACTCTGCTCCAGAAAAAAGCCTGTTGGCATCAATAATGGACTGCTGTAAAACATCAGAGCTTCCAACCTTTTGAATAAATTCATCTGCCCTATTTTTAGATAAGGTTCCCTTGAACCTATTTATTATTTCATCAAATGGTTCATCGCCATCAAGTAGTATTTTAGTTTCACCTATAGTTACTCTTCTTGATGGCTCCATAGCTGTTTTGTTGATGTCAATATCGTCAATAAACTTTGCTATAGTTTTCGCAAAATCATCCCTATCTGATGTTGCAGTTTTTTCCATTAAAGATTTGTATAAAACCTTTTTATACTCTGTTTGTTCCATTCCTTTATAGAACTCTGACGAGTAAAAGCTATCTGATCCGATTGGCCCACCAAATGTTCTGGCCATTTTACTGGCCATAATAGACATTCTATTGGTAGAGTTAGCTTGAAGATTGTTTATTATACCCTTTAATTGCCCTCTGTAAGCGTCGGGGTTTGCAGCACCGTATTTCTGTACTGCTGCATCAAAGTCAATCGCCCTAGTTACTACATCGTAACCTTGTCCAACCTTACGGAACTGATTTACACCCTGCCTTACAGCGCTGCCAACACCCCTGAGTCCAGGAAATAAATCTAAATATCCAGAGTTACCGTTGGCGTCATTACCAAATGCATATTGAGTCGCAACATTTCTAGCCCTCTTTAACTTTGAACCTTTAGAGTCTTCATATATTTGTTTTGCTCTTAAATTTCTTGTTCTTGAAAGAATTGCATTGATATCAATTCTTTGCTGGCTATACTCTGTGGTAGCTGCCTTAATGGCTCCGCTGGTTTGAGCGGAAATCTTTACAGCCTTTTGAGTTATGTCAGCTAAGTCGTGACCAACCTCAGACATAACGTCAGCCAAATTAACAAACATCCTTGAAGAGTTTGTCTTCAGGTCACTTGATCCAGTGGACCTGGCGAGGTCAGACATTGAATATCTAAAATTAGACAGCGATGATCTTGCGTTGCCTATTGCAGCTCCGCCAACCTCCATTGGAATCATCATTGTAACTAAGTTGATCGTAGAATCTTTAACAAAGTCTGTCAATACATCTACAGGGTTGTACCATTTAACCTTAGAATCGTCTCTGCCACCAAAAATTGGATCGACTATAGCTTTCTGACCTACATACACTGCAGGGAGCTCATAGGCCGTTCTACGGGCCAAAGAGACTAAACGAGCTTGAGACTCCTCTCGGAAACCCCATATTCCAGCTGTCTCATATTCTAACCCCTTGCCACTTCTTCTGATCTCACCGGCAGTCCAGTGATAGCCTCGATCTGTGTGCTTTATAACGCCAGTAGTTAGCTTGCCTTCTGCTGTCTCAAAAACAAGTCTTGAATAAGGATCGATTTGATCCGGAGTATTGCCGTCGATCATTCGGCTAACGCCAGAAAGTTCGTCTAACTCTTTTCTAATTTTAGGAAATACGTTAACAATATTAGAGGCAAACCTGCTGGCGCCACTGTCTGCTCTATCTTGAACTGTCTTGGCTAATTTTAATCCACCTTGTTTTGTGAGCTTTGATAAAACAAAAGCTGAAGCCATAGTGGTGGCTGCAGTAGAAACGAATCTTAAAACAGGATGATCATTTAGTGCTTTTGAAATAAATGATGAGTTAGGAGCATCTCCCCTTTCTTCATCAATCATAGTTGGAACGTCTCTAGACGTTACGCTATAACCTAGATTGTGAATAGGTCCTGGATCTCTAACCAATTTGTTTCCCTACTTATTTCATGCCCCACAGCTTTTGAGCAATAGGATCTTCGTAAGCAGCTTCGCCATCTTTCTTGGAAAGATTATGTCTAGCTGCAGAAATTTTCTGTTTTTGCTCTTCCTCTTCAGGATCTATTAATTGAATCTTCAAATCAGTAGATTCCATACCATTAGCATTTTGTTTTATCTCTATAATCTTTTCAGATAAAGCTACTTTTTCTGCTAATTCAGAGAAAGTCATATCCTCCAGATCTTCTGGAGCATACGATGTTATAGTAGCCAAAACAAACGCTTTCATTAAATTTTTAACTTCAGTTGCTTCGTATCTTTTTTCTTCAAGAATTCTCTTAGCAACAGAAGCGCTGAAGAAACCAGATATATCCAATATTTCGGAGGATAGATTAGCGACAATACCCGGAGGTATCGTCATAGTGTCGAAGCCCTCCGGGTATATTACGGCGAATTCAAGGATAACATCTTCAATATCAGAAGAATCAACATCTTCTAGTGTTTTTAGATAAAGAATTTTATCATATTCTTTGAATGTTAATTCTCTGAAAACAACAGTTTGATTTTTTATATTAACACTATAAATGTTGCCGTATTTATTTTTTAAAGAAAAAATAATATCAGCTGTTAACATTTTATAACTGTCTTACCTCTAGTGCCACGAATCCAGAAGCCTCTAATACCTCTTGCGAGATTAGCGATGGCAAACCGGCCATAAAACCAACTGCATTAGCTTTGTCAAATCTAGGATACAGCATGCAGAGTTCTGCTATTGTTTCCTCATTCCACATATTAGCTTCGGCTGTCGACAACTGTCCAGACTGAACCAGCTGCTCCATTTTCTTAACAATCTGCTTATATTCAGCTCTGTTAAGAACACGCCATACAACATGCTTATCATATGTAATTGAGGTGACGTAAATGTCACCGTACTGCTTTTTCCATTCCTTAACGACCCCAGCCTTAGGGCCATCTTTCCAGATCTCTTCTTCATCTGGAACCTCTTCAATATCAGTATATTGCTTTTGCTCTTCTTCAGCGATATCTGCCAAAAACTCCTCATTATCTTCCAGCTCAACATCTAGAGCGCTCGGATCATCGGAGCCTGAAAGCGTAAAGTTAATTTCCTGAGAGGTATTTGTGTCTTCTATTTCTAGATTCTGTAAAACAACTTTTCTTTTATTATCCATAATATCTCCTTGAACTAATCACTATACATTATATCATAATCATATTATAGGTGCTAAACCACCCAATGTTTGCCCCCAGTTTGTTACATAATTTAAATTCTCCGCAATTGCCAAAGGTGCTAACGGACCAGAAGAAACGTTCGCAGCAGAAGCTCTCTTTATGAATGTTGTATCTACTTCAGTAAAATAATGATCTCTTGCCATAAACTGATAGGTTTCAACAACCGGCTGTCCACCTGGAGCATATACCGTTGACATATTTATTAAGTTAACTTCTTGTATAACAATTTTCATTGGAGAACTTAACGAAGTAGATTTTACCACTCTCTGATTAACATCAGACAACATTGTTCGAGATAAATTATCTAAAGAACCATTAAATTCTACATCATTAGTGTCTGTTTGAAACAGATTTTTTGGCGACAAAGCCACTTCTTCCATTCCATAAACTACAACAAAATTAAATGGAGGATGTGCACTAAAGATATTTCTATCGGAATCTACAACATTTTTAGCGAAAGGATCATCGGTAATTCTATCTAGCTGACCTCTTTCCCAATATTTATTTATTAAAGCCTCATCTTCTTCTGTCTCTAATTGGCTTCTTAGATTTGATAGAACTCTACCTGGAGCGCTTTTATCATTTGCTATTGCAGATCTAGTTGATGCTGCTTTTTCTAGTAAATCTGTCATTCTTCTTGGATATCTAGTATACAAAGCAATTTCCCCAGTTATGATTCTGGTTCCATACATTATGGCATCGTAGTTGTATGACCAAAACCCATACAAAGGCTGTTTTTCTTGACGGACATTGAATGCAAAAGTTGCTATGTCTAATTCATCATTGGGATCAAATAATCCATCAATAAAAATCTTGATGTCTTCCCCACTGAAATAATAATCATAGTAATTACTAAATCTTCTATCGTCAGAAGCACCACCGCTCCAAGTTAAATCTAATTTTTCATTTATTGGATTAAATTCTTTCCTGGCGTTATTGGAAAATACCCCAGGGAAAACCTGGGCAATTGGTGCTGGCATAATATTACCTTTCTACAGATGTAGTCTTCCAGGAGGCATAACCTGAGCTGGAACTGTTGGCCTATTGTAATTTGTATTATAGTATTCGGTTTCTTCAACCTGCTTTTGAAGTTCAGCCAGATCAGAAATAATCAGATCACCAAAAACATTTGTACTAATTTGATCTCTGGCTTTCATTTCATCGGTGTAAGAGGTATCCCTAGGCACCGTACTGTCATCTGGCATTCTAACTAAGGGCTGTATACCTCTTGCCATGTAAGTATAAGTCTGTTCAGTAATTAGGTCGTCTATAGATAGTGTTTGACCTTCGTCAACTATGGTTACTCCAAATATCTTCATTTTTGAACCAATACCATATTCATTAAAGAATGTAATAACAATATCAAATGGTGGTAACATATCCGCTAAGGGTGCAAAATATCCTGTTTTTCTCGCTAAATACTGTTTAAATTCTTTTATGCGATAAAAAGCATATTCGTTAAACACCGTAAATATTAAACTTCCGGCGATGGTTCTGCCACCCTTTATAAAACCCCTAACATTTACGTGGCCGAGGGTTCTTACTGGAGAGTTTTCTCTGTGAATAGAATAGGAAATTGTCTGTAATTCTCCCAGATTTATAGAATCTCCTTGAGACTCAACATTTCCGTCTGGACCAATTACCGGTAAAACAATTGTGGCAACAGCATCTGCGCCAGAAAATGACATTGTAGATAAATATTTTTCCCAATCATAAAGATCATTGCCACTTTGCTGGACTGGTTCTTCTTGTTTACTTTTTCTAAAAGTAAATGTTTTAATTTCTGCCATTAAAATCTCCAAAAAATAAATAAGTGCATGGAAGATACCTCCCATGCACTTATTTTGTCGACACTAAAAATTATCAGGGTCTGATGATTGTTGTATTCAATCCTTCGGGTGGTATTCCTACCAAGTTGGTTGGATCAACAAGAGTGTCATTTCTAATTGTGTACATGGGGCCAAGTTCACGGGCAACATATGTCATTGTTTCTTCAATGACGATGTCATCCATAGAAGCGCCAGAACCCTCATTGAGGAGCTCTACACCGAATATTGATCTGACAGCGGCCTGACCATACTCGTTGGCAAATGTTATAGTAATGTCAAAAGGTGGAATTTGGTCAGCATAGAAAGGAACCTTTCTAACTACTCCGGTCTTCTGCTCATTGACATCAGCAATACCTCTTCTGTGGCCATTGTCGCCAGGAAGGGTATTGTGGCTTCTGGTGTAGAAGTCCATAGGTCTATTTTGTGAGTAGTTCTGATCCAACATCTTGTACAAAGCGGGGCGGTCAAAGACTGTGAAGATCAATGAACCAGCGATACCTCTTTTGCCTCTTGAGAAAGAGCGTGGATTGGGTGATCCCATGGTATAGATTGGGGCCTTTTCTCTGGTTACTGAGAACGTGATGCCCGAAAGAGCACCAATTTCTACTCCACCAAATGTAGCTACAATGTCTGCACCTGAGAATGTGGTATAAGTATTAAGATACTTATTAACTGATGTATATTCCTCTGCTGCCATTTTGTTTTACCCTCCTAATCGGTAATTATTATAGATTAATGGCTACTCTGACTTCGATCTCCTTGAGCTCGAAGGCAGGTGTTAAAATGAGGTCTACAATCGCCTTGTTTTCGTTTGGTATGTATGAGACTGTAAAGTCGCTACCAAGCAAGGCTCCTACGATTTGCATACCTCTCAAGCCAGAAGTGATAGCTGTTTCCATCGCATTTCTTGTCTGAATGTTTGATGGTTCACCAACAAATCTCTGGCAGGCTTGTCTCACAACTGATGTTGCGTCGTCTATGATTCTCTTTGTTGAGAGACGAGTATAGTCTGATGTTGCCCATCCAAATGTTAGGCCTTCTCCGAATACTGGAATTTTATTAAAGTTTACAACAACGGTATTAACACCCTTGGCGCCGAGAGCTGCTTGCTGAGTTCTAGAAGGAGCATAGCGAAGAGCCTCTACATTGTAGAGAGCCTTATTTACCAATGAGCTGTATGAAGGAAGAAGGCTTAAGGCGCCAGCTACGTGAGCAGCACCGTTAGCATAACCAAACTCTGTTGTGCCAGACTGATAGTTTACGGGCTTGACTTCTGCAGCAACCACGACAACGTACGGGCCCACCTCTTTGAGGAGAGCGCTAGCATTTCTGTCTGGAAGACCTGACAAGGCCAAGTGTGTAGAGACCTGACCGGGTGTCATAACCTCTGTGGTGCTATAATATGGCTTGATGCCCATAACTGCAATACAGGGGTTAATATTCTCTGAGATATCCTTAACCTTTGCGGCTACTTGATAAGCCCAGTTGCTTGAAACCGTAGTAGTATTATCTGCAACGAAACCATACGAAGCGTCATCGCTAGGTGTGGCTGGGTCTTGCCAGTCATTTGGATGAGCTCCTCTACCCCAAGGAATAATAATGTCAGGGATAGCAGCTTCGGCAGCAATGAATGCGGCGTCGAAAACAGATCCACCATAAGAAGAACTTGTTACAGTTCCAGTGCTTGTAGGGCTCACGGGGTCAGTGTCCCATTTTGTGTCGGAAGGAAGTGGAACAATGTAAATTCTTCCAGCTCCAGCCAAAACAAGCTCCAAATAAGCGCGGTGAGCGTCTGAACCATCGCCAAAGGCGGTGATAACGTCTGCTTCATTTGTGGCTCTAACGACGTCAAGATCTGCTACTGAGCCAGTATTGTTTGCTGTGCTACGACGTGCTATTGCAACTATTCTAGGACCAACAGGTGTATCCTGACGTGATACACTGTAGAAGCGATCTCTAATTAATGTTTTTACTCCAGGTATAGCCATATTGGTTTCAATCCTCCAAATAATAAACTTTTTTGAATCTTCAACTATAGTAACACATAACTTATAAAAACAACTACAAAGTTAAATTGGGAGGATTTTTATATATACCATTTCACGTGTTTGGAGTTGCTGTTTGGAATAAATCAATAATATTACCCGTTGTACCCTCATAATTAGGGGTCGCCAATTGATCTCTTAATAACTGCTTTTCGTAGGCCATCCAAGTTCTTGCATCAACTACAATCTTCTCAATTCTTCTATTGGACATTGCGAAGGTCTTTTCTGTAGTTAGCATGTAGGTTACAGTTCTCTTGTGTACATCTTTGCCTTCACGATTGATTTCTGAATCAGACAAACGCCTAGAATAAACTAGCTCAGATGCTCCTGCAGCCTTAAAAATAGAGGTGTATTCCAACATAAAATCTTCGAAAGCTTCAATAACCTGATCGCACAAAACCGCTGCATCAAGGTCGTCTCTAGTAGTTGAGCCATTCGACCCCTGAAAAGTGCCAACTTTAGACATAACAGTAAAGCCAACAATATTCTGAAAACGCTGACCATAAATAGTCACAGTGTTAGACAATACATTTTGTCTCATTCTTGGCTTTGGCTCAGTAGTATGAGCCTTTCTTAATTCCAAGTGATAACCTATAATTGCGGGAAATTCATCAAGCCCAACATATGTCGAAGATGGCGCAGAAGAAAGATCCCCAGAAGTAACATCTGTTCCACCATTGTCCTTATAGGTTACGGAAGTTTCCCTATTTATACTTAAAGGAAGGATTGGTATTGCTGGATAACTTTCTTCCCACATTTTTTTAACTAAACCAATAAACTCTAGATAGCTTAAGTTACCAGAATAAACTTCTTCAACACCATCTTGATCCAATCTCCTATACCCAGGAGCTTGTAATTGCGGATATGCGTATCTTAAGTTTTCGGAAAAACTGGGAAAATCTCTATTAATATATGCCATGTTAAGCTCCTGGACCAGCTGCTAAAGAAAAATTAATTTTCTTAATAGCAAAATATGATATTAATTCTATATCAAAAATTAACTTACCTTTTGTCGAATCAGAAAATCTTGCGTTAAAAGAATAATCTAATATGGCTTTATTAACTTTTAAGTACTGTAGATATTTTTTGGACTCATCAATAATATTGTCAAATCCGAGTAAATCATGCCCAGATGCTGCTATTCCCTTTATTTCACTTACAACTGCCGTAACCAGTCTCATTTGAAATAGCTTACTAAAAACCGAGTCCTGATTAGCCATAGTATACTCATTGGTAACATAGGTTTCAAAGGGAACAGCTCTTCTAGTCTTTCTTCCTCTATAGACCGTATTAATACCTAAGACTTCTAGTCTTTCATATTCTGAATAGGTTAAATCTGAGCCAAATATAGATAAGGCACCGGGTATTCTCGTTCTAATTAAAGCTTTTGCCTGTTGATTGGCGGCGACCATTCCGGCGTATGCTGCAGCGACAGTTGAGGTATAACTTATCTTAAGTTGCGGATGCTGGAATACCAGTTCTCCATAAACAGGTATCACATACCTACCCTTGTCTGAGGCTATTTGGCCATCTAAGTAGGTTGTAAATTTATTAGTAAATAAAGAATTAGCTTCCAATATATCTATATCTGAAGACTTCATTCCGTCTGATCTTGAACCAATAATTCCCATTTGAACAAAACCTGTAGAATTGTGAAACGACGAACAATAATTTGCTAATTGAGTAGTAAAATCAACCCCACCAGTATTCATGATACTAGTCTCCAAAGGTACCACAATATCAACAAAATCCAAATCGATTATATCCTCATACGTTTGCGCCAATCGATCATAGTATCTTTGATAAAAAGTACTTTGGGTGCCCGGTGTGGCGTCGTTGATAGAAAATACTGTTGTTGACAAATTTCTTTGAGCATAGCTTTCTACATACTCTGACATTGGAGCAACAGCGCAAATCATAATATCCCTAGCGCCACATGAGTAGGCATCCAGCACCCCTCTTAAAAGGGGACTACTAGTGTTGGCCCCCATTAAATCAACAGCGTGTTGAATAGAGTTAATTCGGATTGGATAATTCAATTGCATGCCATCTGCGTGCCCCAGTAATAGTATTGTACTGGTATTTCTTCTATCCAATTGTTGATAAGTTGGCTTATAGTTTATGACAGAAGACTTTGGTGAAGTTATCGTTACTGATGAAACTTCATTTGTAGAATTTTTTACCTGAAAAGTTGCTGTTGCGTTTATGTTTTGAACATTGCTACTTGTTCTAGCTATTATCGTATAAACATATTCATATAGATTTTGAGGGACTTTATAGGTGAAAGTGTATTCGCCAACACCTGATCTAATTATTGAATTATTATTTTCATTAGCGTTATCTAATAATAAAGAAAATGGACCATCAATAACCGGCCCAGAACCAGTGTCTCCTCTGAGAACATAAACTACTACATCTACCGGAGTAGATAGATTGCCGGGATCGTAAATTGATCCATCATAATCAGTAAAAACAAATTTAAATTCTGCTGTTTGTCCTTTTGATAAAACTATCATTTTATCTCTCTCTTGTGGCGCCTACGATCCAATAGTCTATCTTACCCATGCGCCCCCTTACTGCAGTAACAGCATCTATAGTGAACATAGTGTAATTTTTATTTACTTTTAAAGAAAAATTTTCATATATCCTGTCGCCCTCTTTTGGATTGATATGATCCTCAAAATAATATACAGCGTCATATTTTGTGAATAATCCATCCTGAGCTTCTGAGGTTGAAAGAGAGTTAGTTACGCCAGATTGACCAACTTGACGAGTTGTAACCCTTTCAAATTTATTTGAATGATTACCATTTGACAATATCCTTTGCATGTAGATATCATGGCCCCATTCTCGAAGGACTTTTTTAAAACTTCTTTTTATATCAATCATACTTCTTAAAGCCTCTTCTTGGCATAGGGTCGTCGTGAGGAGGGACACTTCTTCCTGGGCCGTATAGCTCTCTGTCTGACAGATATACTATTTTACCGGTTTCTACTTCTGGTATCTTTCCTGATGTCACAGGAAGCCCTCCGCTGGGCAAGTTCTTCATCTGGAAACCTCTAGGACCGACTTTGCCGGCTAGCATTTCTTTTCTTAGAGAGGCTGCTATCTGACACCATGTTGTGGCATTGTCTCTGGTAACTTTTGTTCTTGGCATGGACCTGTTGGTGAGGGAGAAATCCCCGAGTCGAACTGACACTTCATCATCTCCACCAAAGCCATAAGTTCTGCTTAACTCACAAGCCGTTGCTGCTTTTATATATTCTAAAACAGTAAAAGATAGACCAGATCCATCTTCTTCATCAAGAAGGTTATATAAAGCCTTAACTTCATTGGAATAATTATGTATTATTTCCCCTATCTCTAATAGGGAAGCGTCTGGAAAGTATGCGAGAAGTTCTTCTGGATCAAGGTATAGGGGCTTAACGTCTGGGGCAAAAATAATTGTTTCATCAGACTTTAGGGTGATGGTCGGCTGATATTCCGTAATTGTAGAACTAACGTATAGCTTTTGTTCAACTACAACCGAATTGCCACTACTTAACATCCCAGTAAATTTAACAGAATATGTGTCTGCTGAAGCTGGAGTAAAATCATATGTATAAACTGAAGAAGAGCTAGCTGTAGCGTTGCCTGACTCTACCGTAGTACCTGCTGAATTTTTTATAACAACAGCTACAGGGGGAACCGGTGACAAGTCCACTTCATTACCTGAAGTGTCTATATCTTTAAATTTAACCGTTATTCTAACCGTATCGTTTATTACAATTCTGTCTGTAGACATAAAACCCCTTATTTATTTATACGTTAGATATAATAGTAACATCTATTGTGCCAGCAGAGTTATTATCAAAAACTATAGTATCTGCAGTAGCAAATGCATAGGATTCATTTTTATCTACCGATATAGCTATATAACCAGAGCTATCTGAATTGATTCCCTGAGAACCTGCTATTGCATATGCTTCTGCATTGATTTTGTCAAACTCTATTGAACCATATCCGTCAAATGCAGAAAAATCTATTGATGAAGAAGTTTCCGAATTTTCTATAACACCGGTTGGAATTACTACTGAGGGAGATGGAACAAAAACTAATGTACTTGTTATAGAAGGTGGCTTTAAGACTATTACTTTTAATAAATTTAAATTACCAAATGTAGGACTTAAACCAAAAGCCTCTGGTGATACTACATATAACCCATTATATTGATAATGCTCTTGATTATATGCTATATCACCATCATATTTCATTTAAATTCCTTCTATCAGAAGGTCCCACCGTCTATAGTTATATTGTCTATTGAGCCACCAGTAATCGAAACATTATTTGAATTCTGGGTAGCTATAGTTCCAAGTCCCAGAGTTGTTCTAGCGGCTGATGCATCAGCATCATCAACAAGTGAGCGACCAAATGAGGTAAAGTCAGCTAAGGCAGCGGTGCCACTTCCTGTAAAGTATGGCAACTTATCTGCAGCAGATGTTAACCCTGCTATAGCAGCCAACTCAGCATCGTATGCTTGGACATTTGTGCCAATAGCTAACCCAAGATTTGCTCTTGCGTCAGTAGTATTGGTTGCGCCAGTGCCGCCATTGGCTATTGCAATAGTAGTGCCATTCCATGTACCAGAAGTTATCGTACCAAGTGTGGTTATGCTGTTTTGACCTACATAAGTTGACGCAATATCAATTGCGTCTGATGTTACTGAAATTCTGTCAGAAGTACCGCCAACAGCTATAACACCATTGGAAAAAGTTAAACCATTGCCAGCTATTGTGCTATTGACTTGCAATTCATCTGAAGTAATTAACAAACCACTATTTGTAGCCAAGTTAATATTAAAAGTAGAACCATCTAATACCAAACCGGTACCAGCCAAATAGGTTCCTGCACCTGAGAACTGGATCCAGTTTACAGCATCGGTGCCCACTGTATTGACTTCATCAGCACAAACCCAACCGGTGTTGCCATAATTATCACCATTGTCTACGAATACAAAGTCACCACCGGCGATTTCTGCTGCTGAATCAAAGTCAGTAGCTCTTGTTAAAACTGTGCCACCAGTTGCCCATGTATAAATACCGTTATGTGCTGCTGTTGCCTGATTTTTAACTAAAATTCTATCTCCATTTTGGAGGTTATAATTATCCAGGGCAGTAAGTGCTGTTCCCAAAGTTAGAGTAGCCCCAACTCCATCTGTACCATTGCTATAGGTGACAGATCCGCCTGTAATTGTGGCCAATGTAGCTCCAGTTGCCGCTTTTACTGTTGCATGAATGTGCAATCCCTGAGTTGCAGAATCGACATAGGCTTTAGTGGCTGCGTCTTGTGGATTTTCTGGATTTGCTAAGTTTTCTATTCTTGCGTTATTAACCGAGACATGACCAGTTCCATTTGGATCTAATGAAATTCCTCCATTAGTATCTGTAGCAGAAATTGTATTTCCATCAATACGAATATTGTCAATGTCAATTTGTTGTAACCCTGCTAAAGCTAAACTTGTTGAACCCAATGAAGTACTTGTGGTTCCTATTGTTATTGATGAATTAGCTAGCTGACTATTGCTTACACCACCTGACTTAATTGACACTGCGCCAGAGCTAACCGAAAAGCTATCTGAGTTAAAAGATGCAATACCTTTATTGGAAGTTGTTGCATCTTCTCCGGAAATTGTAATAGTGTTATTAGTTACAGCTGTATCTATTCCCTCTCCACCAGAAATTGTTAAAGTATCACTTGCAAGAGCTACTCCATCAGGAGTTCCAGTGTCACCAGCAATATTAAGGGTAGTAGAAATTGAGGCTGTTGTAACATTTGTTACTAAACCTTTTTCATTAATTGTAATAACAGGAATTGCGGTAGAAGAACCATGTGTGCCTGCATCGTCATTTACTGTATCAAGGGTTACTGTAATTGTAGTATTGCCAAGATTAGTCATCGTGGCGCTTCCGTCTACATCACCTGCAATTGTTATAGTTGGATCATTTACATTGAAATCTAATTTTCCATTTGTATCGTCATAAGATACGCTTATTCCAGACTCTACATTGTCGGAAACCATTCCTCCAACAATATCTTGAATTCTTTCAGCGTTGAGCGTAACTGCTCCGCTTGTAACTGTAAAGTCTGTAGAATCAAAAGAAGCTAAACCGGTTACAGAGCTAGTTGCTGTTCTAATATTTGTATTACTAGCTGAAGTCAATCTACCCTGTGCATCAACAGTAAATGAACCCACGGCTGTACTTGTCCCGTATGACCCCGGGGTGACTGCTGTATCATCAAGATTTAAGGTTATGGTATTTGACGATGATGCAACTGAAGATAGGCCGGTTCCACCGGCAATAGTCGCAGTTTCATTATCGTCTACAGTTTGAGAGGTTCCAGAGTCTCCAGCTAAAGTGAATGTATAAGTAGATGCAGTTATGGCTGAATCAACATAAGCTGTGGTTGCGACTTTGGTAGTATTGTCTCCTGGACTTTGTGTTGTTGCAGTAGCAGAAGAACCTAAAGCTACTGTTCCAGAAAATGTTTTATTTCCAGAAATTGTCTGATCACTTGATAGAGTTACAAAAGCACCAGATCCACCAATAGCAAGTATGGTGGTAGCTGTACCGCCTGCCCCACCAGTACCCTCACCATAATAGAGTACGTCATTAACCTCGTTAAATGCCAGTTCTGCGTTCTCTAAGCTGCTCGGCGCTCCAGATCCTCCAGATGCCCTTCTTTTGATTCTAATTGTATTAGCCATTGTTAAAAGTTTCCTCCATCAACAAGATTTTCTTCACCATAATTTACCCAGGCAGAGCCGTTGTAACGCAAAACATCACCAGGATTAGCTGTTGATATAGTAACATCAGTTAAACCATTTAAAACCGATTGAGTAGCTATAGCAGATTCTGCTGCGATTATTCTGTCTTTAACTGTCAAATGGGCGCCTGCTGGGCTTAAGCCAAGGACCGTCTCTATTGCCTCAACAGCGTCGTTCAAATCCGTGTGCTGCTGATGATGTGGTACCGTTGCAGAATTTAGCTTATCTGTAGCGGTTGGGTTTACAAAATTATCTAATGTTCCGGGATATGAAGTAGTCATAAATATCCTTTATAGTCCAAATATTTTATAAGTATCATTACTCCAATTTATCGTAATTGAAATAACATCTGCGGTAGCGTTAACTGGTAAGCCAGTAGCCGTATCAATGTATGCAATTAATCTAGAAGTAGCTGCAGTACCGGTATCTCTATATATAACCAAATAAGAAAATCCAGAATTACCATAATCCTCTATTGTTATATTCTCTGCATCAAAGATGCCAAGAGAGGTTGATTTGCCAGTTAAAATATTTGAGTATCCGGCGATAGCAGATCCTGATATATCTGACAAAAACTCATGAGTATTTAAATTTACAGAATAAGTATTTTTTATTAATGCCACTTTAATATTATTATCAGTTAAATCCAATAAACCCTCAAGTAAGGCCTCTTTAGCTTTTGCGTACAGTGCATTAGCCATCACGGACCAACTTCGGAAGAAACAATAACCCTATACTTATAGCCAGACTCAAAGTATGTTTTATCATCAGTAGAATAAACTGGTGTAGCGTCGTCAGATGGGAAGTCCACATAAACATCAGCCCTCCATGAGTGCATTGACACCTGTGCGTCTACAGCCTCCCATCTAGAAGGTGTTTTCTGTATTTTTTTTCTCTGAGCTTTAAAATATTTTGAGGTCAAAAAGTTTGATGCTGGACGTGAACTAAAGTTTATAGTGACTCGTCCATTATTCTCATCATTATTTAAGTAAAAGCTACCCGTTGAAGGATCTGTAGAAATAATATAAAAATCTGGATTTTTTGCCAGAATCTGATATCCGGTTTCTATGTCTACCCTAACTGATTTATCTTCAATTAGAACCTCATTAAGAACAGTCCCTTGAGTTTCTTGAAGAATAGACGGTGTAGCAGAATTAGTTTGGCTAGTAAAGCTTATCTGTTCCTCTGGAACAGTTAAGCCAGAGGAATCTACTAAATTAGCTACCTTAATAATATAATCTGAACCAGAAGATAAAACAACGTTCCAATAAAGCGTTAAAGTTCTACTAATCTGATTATAATCAGTTATTGTATTTATGGTTCTAAAAGCAGAACTAATTTGAACCGGTGTAGCAGCGTCGGTAAACAGTGTAAAGTTAGCATTTACTAAAGAAGCTATTTTTATTGTTCTACCAAACTTAATATTAACTGTATTAACAGTTACGGTAGCGTTGTCTATTAAATACAAGCTCACTAAACACACTCCATCAATAAAACCTATTTTAATAGTAATAAAAGAAATCCAATAAAAGCAGAGGGGGTGGCGGATTTCTCCACCACCCCCAAGCTTTAGGGTAATTTGTAACTATAACGACCCTAAGGTTTTCTATCAGGCTATATCGTTAGTAACCTGTACTTCATAGTTACGGCTGAGTCTGACGTTCTTAGCTACGGTAATACCTTCGCCGTCACCTAGCATTACGATGTCATACCGCTCCTTCATCTTTAGTGAACGAAGGTCGCGACTTGGATCATCGAACTGATCGGTGCTCATGTCGTCCTTAACGAGAAGTGTACCTACCTCGTTACGGTCGATCAAGAACAAGTCTGACTTAGCTGCAGTTGCACCACTCTTAGCGGTAAAGCTTACGAATGGTGAAACAAGGACATTTAGTCCCATTGGAGCTGTTGAATTAAGGGCACCCTCAGCTGACTGAGGACGATATCCCCAACTTGTGCCAACACCAGAAGCTGCACCACCGGCATGGAAGATGGAATCCTTGAGGAATACCGACCACATTAGGGGGTGAAGAATAAAGTCTGTTGGTACATGATTTTCAGCCATGAGAACAGCAGCCATGTCCACGATGTCATCCCAGGTAATTGTCTGATTGGCAGCGCCATTAATGTCAAGACCTGTTGTGTCATCATATGAACCGCTATCGTTGTCAAAAACGATAGTTGCTGCATCCTTGAAGCGGCTAAGAGCAATCTGCTCTTTTAAACGAGCCATGGCACGTCCGGCTGCACGAACATGTAGACCGACAATGTCCCAAAGTGAGTCAGCGATTACTTCCTCAGTGAAAGCTAGCTTTACACCCTTCTTTGAAACTTTGCCCTCTACCTGCTTTGCAAAGGCGAGTGCTTGCTCTGGATATTCTTGGCCTTCTGGAATCTCAGCCGCTTGGATAGCATTGACTGCTGGGAACTCCAAAGAACGCCCCTTACCGAGACGAACAGTGGAAAGCAGGGGGGTCACAAGAAGCTGTGGCTCAGCTGCTTCTCTTAGCGTACGAGAGAGAACCTTGGGGAAAAGGGCTGCTGCGTCTGGTGAAGCAAAAGCCTCCTTAATGGTTACTCTATTGTCTGCATCGATATACCCGTCCTCAGTCAGTGCAGCCTCCCAAGCTGGGAGACCAGAGAGGAGCTCTTGGATTGTCTTACTCATCTTAGGAATATTCCTCCTGTGTTATTGTTTTGATTAGAGTGTCAAATTGACGCGGAAAGCACCAATGACATTGTATACATCTAGGTTTGCACGAATACCGAGCTTACCGCTGTAGCTTCCGCTACGAGTAAGTTCGTATACTGTCTTTAGTGCACCTGGATCTGATGGGAGCTGCATGTAGCTAAGGAGGCCGTCATCGAAGTTTGTAGCAAACTTCTCAACCTCAATAACCTTACCGACCTGGAGGTAGGCATAGTCCTGAAGATCGGCAGCAGCTGCAGCCACTGGACGTCCCATGAAATCGGAACGAATTAGTGACCCAACTGTTACATCGTCATTAATGCCAGCAACCATGGGATACTCTACATAGCCGTGAGTAATAAAGCCAGCACCTTGCGATGTGCCCTTATCAAATGGTCTGTAGAGATCATATTGTGCGCAACCAACTGGAATTGAGCGAGCTGATACTGTTACGGTATCGGTTGAGCCGCTTGTTGATGTTGGTGTAGCGCCATCTTGTGGGTCCCAGCTAGGCATTACGTCGCCCCAGCTCTTGTTTGAGCTTGTACCATTAGCTGGTACAACCCGGGCATCGCCATTGCTGTCGGCTACCACTGAAAGGATAGTACCCTTAGGAATGACGATCTCGAAACGATCATCTTCGCTGTCTAGATACCATGTTGGCAAACCAGGATGGGGAAGCAAGTATGCACTGGGGGCTACGCCCTCAGAAACAACAAACCGGCCAGCGCCTGTTTTGCTATGAACCTTGCGGAACTTTGCTAAACTCATTTTTTATCTCCTTAATTATTAAAGTTTACGTCTGCCCATGAGGGCGTCTACTAGAACCTGTTCGAAAGAATCTACAGAGGAACCAGGCTTGCTGGTTTCTTCCTCTTTATCCAAAGTCAAAACATTGTCTTCAGACTCAGTTACCTCTGCCTCAGAAGTGACTTCTGGCATGCCAGCAAAATTAGAGACTCTTTTACCAGTCTTTGCTGGGGCCTTAGCCAAATCTCTGAGACTATCGGCTAGCGATGAAGCTGTACGAGCAGCGTGCTCTTCGATCAATTTTTCACGATCATCAACAGACTCATAACCTAAACCAATCTTGGTATCAACAACTCTTTCAACCAAAGTTCTATGCAGAGCGCCTTTGAGCTTTGCATTTTCTTCTTCAAGAAGTTGAATTCTGGCCTTAAGTGGATCGACATCTTGCTCAACGCCCTCTTTGTTATCGCTGAGCTGATCAACCTCTTCGGCCTCTTCTTGATTCTCATCAGTTGTTTCAACCGATGACTCTTCTGGCTTTTCAGCATTTTCGGAATCTACAGTCTGTACATCCGCCTCTTCTGAATCGTCAGCTGAGTTCTTTTCTTCTGAATCTGTTGAAGCAGACTCTTCTGAAACCTCTTCGGCTTTTTCTTCTGAAGCCTCTTCGGCAACTTTTTCATCAGCTGCGTCTGAAGGCTCTTCGGAAGAAGAAGCTGCTATATTAGAAAGATCCTCGCTTAACCCTTCGGCTACAGCTAGGATATCCTCTTCTTTATTAACATCTTTCATGCTATGAGTCTCCTCAGAATTATTTTTTTCAGAATCTTCATTGGATAGTAATGAATTAGCATTACTTATATAACTTTCACTTTCCTGAAGGGCTAGTGCAGTCAAAAATGCGCCCTTTAAATGTAAGTAAATTGGTTTCGATTCTTTCTTTTTCATATCTGAAAGAATTGATCTATTTTCCTCAATTGAAATAATATCTTCATTATCCATACTGAGAATAAAAGCAGCGCTCTTTGCGATCCAACCATCAGAGTCGGAGATTTCGGCCTTACCATCTTGCACCTTTGTGGATCTAACTCCAGACTTTTGATCTGCTGGCTGATTCACAAATGAATACTCTTTAAACGAAATATCTTGCATATCAATGTATGCTAATTTGCCCTTGTAAACTTTACCCCTCTTAAACTTGGGCATACGGGGGCGACCGGAATCATCTTCAGTAGCAAGATCGTCACCCGAAATGCTGCAAACAGCTTTTGCAGCTCTTCCGCCAACTGAACCAGTTAAATATCTTTTGTCAATTACTTTCTGTGCTGCAACGGGATCTGTAATTGCTATTTGCAGTCTGACAAAAGCGCTTCCATCTGATTCTTTGTCCATTTTAGCTGCCATTACCCTGCCAATGGGCTCAGTGTTTAAATCATGATTGAGAATAATGGGCTTTGGATAGGGCTCAACCCAAGACTGTAAAGCCTTTTCTAACTCCAGAGCTGAATAATGGTTATAATTAGCAGTCAAGCCCTCATGTATAGCGGCGACTTCAATAATTAAACCGTGCCTGGAATTAAATGATTCTGAAAAATCTATATCTGACTTTGAAAAGTCAGGAAGCTGTAATGTAAAGTTTTCTACAAAATCAAAAGACATGAATTCCCCTATTGATTAATATCTATTTTAATAGTAAGTTTATTTTTATAACATTGAACAATTTTATACAAATATATCACACTTTAGCATAGTTCTCAAAAACTATCTCAGATCTTTCGTCTCCATTGCTTAAATATCCATTATACATCAATTCAGACATTATATGTGGGGCATAAATATATGAAGCGCAAAAAAGATTATAATCAGCCTGCTTGCAAGACCACGACCAACCAACATCTTCGCCTTGCTCATGAACACTGTAGTCAATGTTGGAATAAACTTTTTTACTCATCATTTTTGCTGCCATAATTACATCAGATTTAAAATAGGTTCCTAAAGGATACTTCTCTAACCTAAATGCTTTTCTTGGAGCATCAGATCTCCATGTCATAACACTTGGATACATTGTTCCAAATGGAGTCATGAACATTAACGGATTCACTGCATCGGCGCCAGACTTAATGTGTGCCATCAATAATTCTATGGTATTTGGATTTGTCAACAATATATCTGAATCTAAGCTGAGATAATAATCAGGATTTACTTCTCTTACTGTATTAAGTAATGAATTTCTAAGCGAAACCATATTTTCATACTTAGAGATTGTCCATTGTCTTCCATTGTTTTCATGTTGAAAATGAGGTATATCTTCTCTTATTTTTATATTAAAATAAGGTATTCTGTTGTCAAACTTTTTCCAAGCCTGCAAAGAATTTATTGTTTCAGTATCATCAGGCGAAACTTCAAAAACAAAACCAATATCTTCAATAGAAACAGATTGATTAATTATGCATCGAATCCAATGGGGTAGTATCCAAGATCTCTTATACATTGGACAACCTATTAAAAGCTTCATTTTGAAACTTTAGTCTCCTCAGACTTTACTTTATTTTGCTCTACCTTTTCGGTTACAGCTTCATCTTTTTTAGCTTCGCTTTTATCAGCATTTACTGGGACCTGCTGTTCAACCGGAGTATCGTTGGCTACGACAACTTCACTGGGCGCATCTTGCCCATCCAACTCTTCCTCAGATGAATGAACAATATCTTCTAAATCCATAACTCTTTCTGTTAATTCAGAAATAAGATCTAGGACTACCTGAAGAGCGAGTCGAGTTTGACCATTATCTACGGCTTTTTCTAAAGCTCGTACCGAATCATCTGTAGCTAAATAGGCTGCTAACTGCTCATTCTTGAGAGTTGGGTTTATCGACATTATTATCTTCCTTTTCCTCTTTTGTATAAACTATAGTATACTCTGATTCAAGGGCATTTTCAACTAATGTCAACCACGCATTATCAGATCTTCTTATATTGGGTGAAGTATTTCTACCTTGCTGATTCGCTGGACGAGTTGAATTACCGGCACCCCGTCTTCTATTAACTAGGTTTCTTTCACCTTTTTGAGCAGGAGCCTGCTTGTCTCCATCTGTTAAAACATCTTTTGATTCTGACTTTGCCATAGTCAACTCAGCCTGGTTCTTAGCTAGATCCATTTGAACCTTGCCTTGTATTGCGGCAAACATTTCATCTTCTTCGTATTCAGGATTTAAGCCAAGCTCTAGTCTGGCTTCCTTTATTGAAATCATATTATTGACATACTTTTGTATGACATGGGTTTCTTTTTTAACCTGGGTATCGACGTCAATTTCATTAAATTTAAAATAACATCTATCCGATATGCCCTCTTCCAAGGGATTAGTTACTGGATCAAATCCGCCCTCAAGCAAAAGTTCATTAAAAATATGAACCCTAATCATTTCTGCAACTATCTTCTGATACTGCTTAACTTTATCATATAGGGCAGTGTCAAGACGGTCAGTTACAGATCTATTGCCACCGTTCATCATCATTCCTAGGTGATGAGGAGCAACTCCTAATCCAACTGCAACTCTTTCCTTAAAATGTTCAAGATAGCCGGAAGCATCAAGTGCGCTGTTATTGGCTCCAATAACCTCAATGTTATGCCTATAAGGAAGTATTAGACCACCTTCTGCCCTTAAAGATTCTATTTCTGATGCTGCATTAGATATCTCTTGAGGTTCTGCTGGCTGATCCGCCGTACCTATAGTGTATTTGTATAACGGGAAAAGCTCTCTATGGACAAGGTTTTGAATATCTTCCTCTATTTGACGAAGGGCAACGACATCATCAAGCACAGAACTTAGAAATGGAGTACCAAAAGCTCTTCCAGATTTTTTATCTAAATACATATGTATGACACGATCAGCGGACCACACGGGATCTCTCTCTGACGGCATGTATGTTAGTGGGTCGGTAGCTTGCTGGTATGATTTTGGTCTATTGAATTTATCTCTTAAAATTCTGACTTGTTCCGTGGGGATTAGATAATAGCCAACAACAGGTTGTGCTGCATTCACACCGGATATCGGCGTAGGAAAATATTCCGATATGTCACCCCTAGCTTTGACTACGAATACATTTGCGTATTTTACAATATGCTCAGTAACTTCAATCAAAAAATCTAAAAATGGCCTTTTCATAGCCATTTCCATATAATCTATTCTTTGATATAGGTAGGAGACGGCTTCCGGATTTTCCCCAGCTATTGACCAGCTTTCTTTCCAGAACAATTCCTTATATTTATTTATTGCTTGTTTAACATAGGAATCTGTATCGGCTGCCTGCATGATCCGATCAAAGTCATAAGGAGAAGGCTCAAAAGTAGCTCTATTATTATAATAATATGTATTACCTTGAAAGCCAAGCGCAAGGGCAGCCACTTTCATGGCTTTATTTATAGAACTTATCTCTTCTGGCTTTAAAGCTTTTGCTACAAAGTTATTTTTTTTATCAACTTGCCGAAAAGGCAAAAAATCGAGAACTGCCATTTATCTTCTCCAATATAAAAGCTACTGTAATAGTAGCTCTATGGATTTTTTTTTATAAGTTACTGATTAGCTTGCTGTGATCTAGCGAATGCGTTATTAAGGATTAACGTCTTAACAGACTCCATCCAAAATATGGTTTCAGCTTCATTAAAATCACTCTTATACTGTAGGTTTGCATCGGAAATCTTAATCTCGATAGTGAATTCTTTCTTTGGCTCAACTGCCTCATTTACATCAATTACATCTGACATTTTATTTACCTCACTCAAAGTCTTCTGATTTTGTTTTTGTTTTTACTGTTTTTTGTTGCGCAGTTAATTGCTCAATCTGAGCAGTCATCTGCTTAATGGTTGCCTCTTTGATTACTATTTCTGTCATCATTTGGGCCATTCGCTCATTAAAGGTTTGAACTAATATATTTACATCAAGATCATTATTCATAGCTACTCCTTAAATAGAATTCCATTATATCATATCAAGTTTATTTTTTCTTCTAATTTTTCTATCTTATTAATTAATTGTCTAATTCCAGCTAATTGCAGCATGTTAAGCATGTCTGTAAAGACGGCCTCAACCATATTGTCATCATTATAGTGAATTGCTTCTGGAAAAACTTTTTCTAATTGTTCAGCTATTACACCATATTTTAATAGGCCTGGTTGACTTTTGAAATTAAATTTTGAAATATTAATTAATTTTAATGTGTCTATTGCATCTGTATTTTCAATATTAAAAATATTTTCTATATTTTCCTTATACCTAATGGAGGACGTCCCTAACGTACCGCTTACATAAACGACTTTATCAACATTTATAGTGTTTAGCGCATTAGAATTTAAACCCTGCGTAAAATATAACTCATTGCTCCCGCCCATTCTAATCTGGGCAGAGTAGGTTCCACTACTTGCTTTAAAGCCTAATGAGACGTTTGCTGCCGTTGAGTCAATGAGTACATTTGCGCTATTAACATCTGATGCGTTTATAGTTCCGCCAAAAATAGCTTCTGCTGCAATTATTCTAACATTTGCTGTGTCATTATAGTTTCTAAAGTAAAAATAATTAGCTCCACCACCAACACGTATCTGCGCTGTAGCATTATTGTTTGTTTCGTTTGCCTTAAATGCTATTGATGTATTGTCGTTACCAGAATTGGCTCTTAAAATTAAATTAGCTGTTGCCCAATCTGTTGTTGTCGTATTTCTTCTAATATCTATTGAACCATTTAAAACTTGAAAATATGCTCCAGATTCCAATCTAATGCCAGTGGTTCCAAGATCCGTTGGAGAATAGCCAATGCTTAATGTTGCACCTTGTGCAGTTATTTTAATGCCGCCAGTACTTGTCATGAGTCCATAATTGGTTGTTGCTGCTGGATTAAATGCTATAGTTGACGTGTCTCCAGACCCTGCAGCGTATAGATTGAATGTAGTGCCACTTAAAACGATCCTTTGACCGCTTGATGCGGTTTGTATAGTTCCTCCAGTTATCGTTGCGCTAGAAGTAATGCTTCCACTAAACGTACCCCCCACTGCATTAATTGTTCCGGTTATGGATAATGTTCCGGCGCTATTATCCCATAAGATATATCTTGTTGAGTCACCAACCCTAAAGTCACTATAATCGCCATATGTTTTTATTGTAGAGCTATTCCAGTAATTATTAGAATTAAGTGAAAAAGCGCCAGCTAATAATTCTCCTCTTGCAACAATATTATTAAATTCAGCTCTTCCATCCCCAGATATAATCCACCCAGCCGTGCCTGCAGACCATGTATCGGTTGTATTATTATATGAACCGTTGTAGTCAGATGATCTAAGTATAGCTTTATTGTCTGGACTGGTTATTGTTGTGGCAGTTCCTGGTTGGGTTAAAATTATTTCATGTGCACCTATTGTGCCAGCAGTTATTTTAGCTGCAGTTAATGAACCAATAAATTCTTCATCAATTAATGGAGTATCCCCCGAAGCAACTATATTCGTCCAATCGCTAATATTGCCTGCGGAATCTATTGAGCGAACTCTTCCATAATATTTAACAGGATTAGTTGTAGAAGATGTGCTTGTTGTAGTGCTGTTATCATCTACTGAAACCAAAAAAACATTTGTTTGCACAAAACCAGTCCTATGGGGAGTTAGCGGAGTTGCAGCAGAGATAACTTGATACTCGCCTCCAACACTTTCTATTTGCTCTTGCTTATATAATTCATACTCGTATTTAGCAGTGTCTTCATCAACGCTATCTGTATATTTGAAGAGTACATTGAGAAAAGATGCCGCCAAAACTAAATTAGTTGGCGCACCTGGAATAGTAGAATCTGTCGGAGTAAAAAATCTTACAGAATCAGTATAAGGAGAAACCACATTGACATCATTATTTTTGCTTCTAACCGTAACAATATATTCTTTATTTGGTTTTAAATTTTCTATATTTACAGGTATAATAGCCATTATCTAACCCCACCAATCTTTGCAAAACTATTATCTGTTTGATTTATTATTTCATTTCCAACTTTAAGATAAAGATTATAGCTAAAAGAATATGAGGATATCTTAACATTATTGCCTCTAGCGGATATATTTTTATCATATAATACTTCCAGCTCTGCTACATAATCTCTTTCTTGAAAGTCATTTTTAGAAAAAAGTTGCACGCTATTCAGCTCGATAGAAGAGAAACAATCTATAGTTTGCCAATCTAAATCTACAATAGCTGGACTTTCATTATTCTGTAAGGCCGTAAATTTAATTCTAAATTTTCCATAATTTATACCCTTAGAACCATAAAGGGTAAATTTTGGCCCAGAGAAATTCATGTACAATTTAGATCCAGGCTTATTAGATAGGCCATTGTCCCAATCAGTCATGGAATTAATAAAAGAAAAATTATAACTTGAAGAAGAATTTAAATCAACTTCATACTGATCTACTGAAACCTCAGAGTAAAATCCGTAATAAGGATTAAAATATGTTACTGTCATAATGGCACCTCTGCTATATTCCATGATAAGTTTTCTTCATTCCATACATATATATTTTCGTCTATTGGACGAGATACTGGAGGAATCCATCTTGCATCTTCTATAGTCCAAGATGGAAAGGGTTGCGGAATTAATTCCCATGAAATTTCTTCTTCATTCCAACCATATACATTTTCATTATCGGGCTTAGGGACTGGAGGAATCCATAATCCAGTCCCTGCATCAATTACAAATGAAGGATATTGATCTGGTTTTGGGGGAACAAAGGCATCGATGTCTTCGTGGTAGATAAACCCTATCCCAGCATAATTTTTACGCAATGGAGTTCCTCCTAAAATATGGATTCCACCATAAGTATTAATAGATGTCTTTAGCCATCGCCCACCAATATTATCCATTAACCATTGATAGCCCTCATCTATGTCTTCATTATTGCCAACAGTTACGTTAATAACGATATTATTTTCATTAATTTGTGCCCAATGACTCATGTTGCCCACCTAACTATGACTTGCCCACGATACCCTGCATTTCCAGGGCCACTTGAACTACTGTTTACTCCCGAACCACCAGATCCACCAGATCCAGCAAAAATACGCGTGGCAGCTCGAGATGCATAACTGCCACCATCGCCACCATATCCAATTGTTAGATTCCAAGTAGTGACAGAGCTTCCTCCGGGGCCACCAGTATAATATAAGGCCGGGGCAGAACCCCTACTCCCTAAGCCGGATCCTCCGCTACCGGCAGTTATTTGATTATCTATGAGTACTCCGGGCGTGAAAGCGTAGAGTGAGTTTCCTGCGCCGAAACCACCAGATGCTGCGTAGTTATAATAAACTCCACTGGGGTTATTTCCTCCAGAAGTTGCCGTTCCTTTTCCTCCACCTTGACCACCACTTGCATTATAGGTTGTTCCTGAGACTTGAAAAGTAGAATTCCCTCCACTAGATCCATCTGATGCAGTTGCCGTACTTGGCGCAGCGTTACCAGATGGCGTCTGAACATAGGCTCTTGCTCCACCAGCTCCACCAGCGCCAACTACGACAGGATAACTACCAACTGTCATATTAGTTAATGTAGGCGTAAAAGTTTCACTGGCTGCTCCACCACCACCGGGAGCATATGTGTCACCCGTCCCATACCAGTCATTTGAGTGTGCACCTCCACCTCCGCCACCTCCGCCAGGAATGATAAGTACTTCAATATTTTTTTTCCCAGTTAATATTTCAAATGTTCCATTTTCCGTAAAGGCTCTAGCACTATAGCCGGTACCGGCATTATACGAAAAGCCGCCAGATACTGTAAACGGAATTGATATTGACCAGGTGAATTCTTTAGTGACATTACCAGCGGTATTTTCTGCTTTAACAGTAAAAGTGTAAGAAAAAGAAGAATCATTAACTGGCGTTGTGTATGTCCCAGTAATTGCTCCAGTAGAAGAATTAATACTAAAGCCACTAGGAAGCGATCCGGCACTGATGCTATATGTTACTGTAGGATAGGCTGTATTACTTGACACCCCATCTGAATAGGCGGTATTGTATGTTGGAGTTCCTAGTGTTTCGTCATTCCATGTTGGAGCTAAGTTAATATCGAAGCTAAATGCTTGACTTACACTACCTTCTGTATTTGATGCAGTAATAGTAAATGAGTGTGAACCAGTTGCGGTTGTCGTTCCAGTTACTGCTCCACTAGAGGAATTTAATGATAGTCCGGTTGGTAGTGTTCCAGTTGTTACCGAATATGTAGGAGTAGGATAGCCTCCTGCTATGACAGAATCTGAATATGCTACGTCATAAGTTGGTGTTGCCAATGTAGAATCTGTCCAAAATGGCGCTGCGTAAATTGCACCGGAAAATGATTGTGTGACAGATCCAGTTTCATTGGCTGCTTGAATAGTAAAAGAGTACGCTCCATAATAAGTTGGGGTACCTGTTACTGCTCCAGTGGAAGAATTTAATGATAGACCTGTTGGTAGAGTTCCAGAACTAATTGTATATGTTGGACTTCCCGTAGCAACTACCTGATCTGAATAAGCTGTATTATAAGTAAACGCTGCTAATGTATTATCTGTCCAAGCTGGTGTTACGTATAAATCATCTGTAAATAGTTGAGTAACATTACCTGCAGCGTTTTCCGCCTTAACAGTAAAAGAATATGATCCAGCTGTTGTTGAAGTTCCAGTAATTGCGCCAGTAGAAGAATTTAATGTTATTCCAGAAGGAAGTGCTCCAGTAGAAATGGAATACGTTACTGCGGGATATCCTGAGGCTGTAACTGCATCACTATACGCCTGTCCATAAATCATATTTGCTATTGTTGAATCAGTCCATGCTGGTATTTGGTAGATAGTTCCAGTAAATGTTTTTTCTACATACCCCCAACTATTAGTTGCACGAATTGTAAAAGTATAAGAACCAGTTGCTCCAGTGGTCCCGGTTATTGCACCAGTCGAGCTGTTTAAAGATAAACCAGTGGGAAGTGATCCAGAATAGACAGAGTAAACTATAGTCGCTGTACCTGTGGCTGCAACGCCATCACTATATGCTACGCCTTGAGTAATAATGTCAAGTGTTTGATCAGACCAAGATGGTGGCGTTTGAACAGTTCCTGAAAAAGATTGAGTTATTGATCCAATTGCATTTTCTGCTTTAATCGTAAAGGAATATGCTCCACTAGCTGTTGTTGTTCCACTGACTAACCCAGTTACCGAATTAAGAGTAATGCCTGATGGTAGGGCGCCAGAAGATATTAAATATGTAGCAGCGGGATATCCATCAGCCCAAACTGAATCTGAATATGCGGTATTGTAATCGATATTTGCTAGAGTAGAATCAACCCATTCTAAATATTCATAGACAGTTCCAGAAAAAGTCGCTTCATTATAATATTTTTCATCATCTGTAGTAGCTCTAATCGTGAAACTATAGGCACCAGTTGAGTTAACTGTTCCACTTATTTGCCCAGTAGAAGAATTAATAGATAATCCAGTCGGTAAAGTACCAGTTGAGATAGAGTAGATTGTTCCAATTGCAGATGGACCATCGGAATAAACATCGCCATAGATGAATGGTTCTAATTCAATATCTTCCCAAACTGGAGCAAGATTTATCTGGTAATCTTCTATTCCAGCATTATCTACTTCGTTTAACTTTCTTAAATTAGGTGTTGAATAATATATAAAATATGAACCCTGTATTTCTGTGGCGACAACATGTTCTTCTGCGGTTTGAAAATAAATATAATCACCATCTATTACTGTTTTTACAGGAATAAATGTTGCACCTTTTTCGTATACTACAACATATGAATTAGTGTCTTCTAAAGTTTGCAACGTAGAATTTTTATATGTATTTATATTTAAATCTTTTATATTTGCAAACAGCCAAAAGCCAACACTAAGAGTATCCCTGGGCGTGAACTTGGCAATAGACCTTTTCAGGTATGGATATGAGTAATTATAGTTTGGTGTAGCAGAATTAATCGTTTGATCTGACTTAAAATATTTAAACCACGTCATATTAATTTACTTCCGTATAAATAATTTCATATTCATAATTATCCATTATATCATCAATTACTTCTATATTTATAACTGCGTCACATCTAGGTAAACCGTTAACAATATCTACATTGAATTGACTGACACTAACAGATAAAGGTTTTTTTGCAGCATCTTGGCTATAGTCTGCGCTTCTAGCTAAGCTATAATCAATATCAAGAGAAGATATTTTCTTAGATCCATCCGCGCCCGTGTGAGCGTGCTCACTTAAGTCTACTCCATCTATAGTAATACCTTCTGCCACTTCTATGTCACCAATAATTTTTCCGCCGTCTCTCAATAAATACTGAGGATGGTCATTTTCGTCTAATCCAGATAAAAGCTTATGATCTGATTGAACAGTATCTTTTCTGGTCAAACTAATAATTGCCCCACTAAATATTTGAGCATACACGTCGTTTGGAACATTAAGAAGAACATTAGGCTTTGGCAAACCTTTAACAGATAGCTGTGATATATAGTTAGCGTATTTTCTTTTTTCATGAATTAACTGCATTAGTGCGTCAGTTTTACCCATAACTATATGATGCCTATCTACCACGTCAGCCATAATAGAAGTAAAGTTACCCTTTAATAGAATTGATGCCAATAACATTTCTTCAGTTAAAAATGGAAACCTTTTCTTAAAAGAAGTTGTTTCATAATCCAAATCAAAAGGACTTCCTATTTCAGATGAAAACTTTAATCCAGGAGCTAAATATCTTGTATAAAAGATTATAGAGTTTTCTTCTAAATCTCTTTTTAATGATTGTAAAATATCTTCTATTTCAGAATCTACAGCATTTAATTTAATCGCAAAAAAAGCTTGAAATTTTGCGGCATGTTCTTTCGAGATTTTATCCAATTCGGCTGAAGGGATCGCTCCTGGTTTGGATACGATTGTTTTTGCAATCCTGCTCGAATAATGTTTGGCCGTTTTGCACCATGAGTCATAGTGTGCTGCGACTTTTTGCTGCAGTTCGTTTTCATAAACCTCCCTAAAATCTTGGCTTAAAGATAATTGTATTGCATATACCTCTTTTTGAAGAGACTTTAATAATTTTCTAAATTGTAGAAAATATGAAAAAGTAGAATGAGCTATGGAGTAATAAAACTCCTCTAAAAATTTTCTTGAACAAGTAGAATTTAGTTTTTCTGCAAAAATTATTTCTTCAAAATTAATATGACCAGGAATTGGTATTCTTACCTTAATCATTTCATCTTTTCGATCTTTATGGGCTTTACTATCAGGAGCAGGATAAGGCAGAATGGTGACAATGTCATCGGAATCTTCCAGATCTTTTTCTGATACATCAATTTGATTTGGTTGTGGTAGATTTTGTGTTGAATTTATTTTTAACGAATCAGTAACCCGTTGATTGTAGACTGCCAATGCCTTAGGCTGTGTGGTATATAGATTGTTGTTTAATTCATCCCAAAGATTTTGATGCGCAGATAAAAGATCATTATTAATATTGGGATTTATATAAACTTTTTTCATTAAATTTTCAATATCATCAATTGTATCCGTAATAAGCGTCTGTGCTGATTCTGCTTCTTTTCTAACAAAATCTATTGGTATAGAATATGCCTGTTTAACTCCAGAATCAGCAGTTCTGTTATAGGCCTTTTGTCCTACAGCTCTATATGCCTCTGATCCAGTGGGGTTTGTATATGGGGCATCTTGAAATTTATAATCACCATAAATATTATTAGGAACTTCTGAATATGATTCCTGATAATTTACACCAATCTCACTCATTAGAACATCCTTCTTACTCTTTTCGTAGAAGTAGACCTACGAAAACCTTTTGATGGATTTAACGCATCAACTCGTCCGGTAATAATAACTTTATTTTTTTCATCATCTTCTTTATCTACTTTTTTAGTATCTGGAACAAAAAAATGATTAGAAAAAGTTTCAGTATTCGTTGCGTAATGTGCCTGTGAAAACTCTCCATAGTTTTGCGTAATAGCTAAAAGCGCCAGCATTAAAGCATCGTGTGCGTGATCCATTGCTGATCCCGCTGCTTCGAAAACTGGTCGACCAGTTTGAGTTGTTCGAACTACAACATAAGATATTAATTGCATATACAACTCTTCGTCGGAATCTGGAATCATTAATTTTTCTTTTTCTAAATATTGACGAAGATTATCAACCATAAAAGGTTTCATTTCTTTTTTAACCATTAATTTTGTATATGGATCTCTTACGTCTATGCTTTCGCCAAACGCAACACCTTTTATTTTTTCTTTCAAACCAGATCTAGGATTTTCGACACCATGCTTTTTAAGAAGCTCTACTTGCACCTCTCCATACCCACGGTCTACATAAATATGTTTTGGATTAAATATCTGATTAAGTTCAATAATTCTATCTACTGCTTTAGTTAAAGTGTATTCAGATCTAGCTATTTCTTCTCTATAGCAAATTTTTGTCTTGCCTCTAAATCTGGAATCTTCATAATTTTCTGAGCAGACTTCGACAACAACAATATTTGTTCCTGCACCGTATTTATCCCAGTCAACACCTATTGTATGAAAAGATCTGGCAGATGTTATTTCTGGAATATAGTTCCACGAAGGAGAAATAAAAGCTCTATCTACAAACTTTCTAGGATAAACACCTTCAGAATCTTCACCCCAATCAGCTTCTATTTCATGCCGATATCCACTTGGAGAATATTGTTCTCTAAATTCTTCCTCTTGTTCTTTAGAAAAATATGGATTACAGTAAGAAGGAAACCAAAACTCAGTAAACCTTGGTGATCTGCACCATTCCCAGAATCTTTCTCGCCTACCTGTTGGGGTAGAGGCTCCAATCATAACTTTGTCTGGTTGATCTTCAGCGGTTTTTTGGAGCATAGCGTACAGCGCATCTAGATCGTCTGCGTGCATGTAGTCCATTTCGTCAAGAATAATAAGATGGGCTTCCTGACCACGAGCAACGTCACTCTTTCCACCGCTCTTCATTCCTGAAGTAAAGAATCTAATTGTAGAACCATTAGAAAACTGAATCATGAATTGAGGGCTTGTAACTTTTCTTGTTATAGAGTTCATAACTACTTCATTTTTGGAAGCAATTCTTAATATTTCTTGATAGATAAGTTCAACCTGAGTTTTCATTGGAGCGATAACTAAAGACCTACCGTCCTTATGAGTATAACTGTAATGCAAAAGTTGAACTGCCAAACTAAATGTTTTTCCTAAACGACGACCAGCTCTTAAAACTTTTCTCAAAGATGGATCACGCAATATAAGAATTTGATATACACGCAGATTTGCTTCCAAGAATTGTTTTGCCCAAACAACTGGATCCTTAGAAACATGCAATTGTCTTTGATGGTCTGCGCTAATTCCATCAGCTAATAAATTTAAGTCAACTTCAAATGGCTCATCAATTAGAAGAGCCAATTCTCTGTTTGTCATTTTTCTCTCCAAAACAGGAGTTCCATCATTCCAAGCTAAATGAGATAATTTATTTTCAAAAACCCATTCAATTCTATTAACTTGCTTGATAAGCTCAGGGTCTTGAATACGAATTATTTCTAATAAATCTTCTCTAGATAGCTTTTCTAAAGCGCTTCTAAATTCTTGTGTTTTTGTGAATATACTCATAACTATCCGTAATGCGCAGCCATCATTGCGCCCTCTGTGCCCAACATGCTTCTAGCGTTCAATCTAGAATTTTGTATTGCCTGAACTCCTCTAGCTCTTGATGTAGCAGCTGCCTCAGTATCTCTGTATCCCATGCCAAATGTAGGTTTAGCTATAGATCCTTGCAAAGATTTATTTGCATCTCGCGTAAAATTAATTCCACTCTTAACTAGCTCTCCGCCCATTTTAGCAAGATCATATGCCAGTGATGCTGCAGCGACAACCTGAAGTCCAGGAATAGCTAATGCTGCACCTCTCATTGCCAGCATGCCTGCAGCCCCCTTGCCACCAAGCTTTAACGCTGTTTTGGCTCCAACTTGAGAAAAGAATTTTCCTCCCTTAGTAGACCTAAGAAATGATACCGCTTCGTCAGCGCCCTTTAGAACTTGTCCACTTGCTAGTTTTATTCCGTCATCACCAAATGAACCAACAGCTTTAGCAAAAGCTGATTCTGCAGCTTTTGCGCCTTGAGCAGCCCTGCCGACCAACCCTTCTCCGCCAAAACCTAAGGCACCACGGGAATATCCAGCCAAGAATCCGGTTGCTGCGCCGCTCAAAGCTGAAGCTTGAAGGTTACCACGAACCCCCATTGCACCTGCTCCAGTTGCTGGATTATATCCACCTAGTCCAATAGCTGTTTGAGACACCGTTTTTCCTGCTGGAGCAACAATCCCCATATTCATACTTTTTGGAATTACCTTACCAAATTGTCCACCTGAAACAGTTAACCCAGCTGGACTATTGACTGTTAATAAAGATGACGTTGCTCTATCGATTCTGGCAAGTTTTGCTGCAGCTCTAGAAGAGCCTTTCATAGCTCTTCTTTCCAATGCATCAGTTTTTACTCCCGATGAAATAGCTGAAAGTAAACCTGGGCCAAAAGCTTTTTCTCCCTCAGCTAAAGGACTACCACCAAGAATCTTTCCAGCTAATCTTTCACCATACTTATTGTTTAGCATTTTGTATCCGCCAAACATTGAATATGCTCCAGCTTTTTCTCCTGCAAAAATACTTTGAGAATGGGCTCTAAAAAATGCTCTAGGATTTGCTGTGATATTATTAACCCTAGAGGATCTTAAAAACGGTGTTTTTCCTGCGGCTCTGGCACTAGCTTGTCTGGATGCAGAGCCCATAAAATGAGAGTTTGAAGCTGCAGACATCTGTCCGCCAACCATAATTCTATGTTTTGACGCTCTTTGGGCTAGTCTTTTTTGACGTCTTGCGCTTAAAACTTTTTGTGGATCACCAAGATCATCCATGAATCCACCATACATCATGGTATTCGATCCCCTCATGGAACCAAACATAACGGTAGTACTGAGTCCTGGTAGATGCTCCATCATTCTAAATCCAAGTGCAGTATCTGGAGTATCTACCATTGTAGACTCGTTAAGGGGCCCTATCTGCTCCATTTCGCCATTGTACATCATTGACATAATTAGTATCCTCTTCTTGAGTTATGCATCCCGAGGACTATGTCTCCGCTCGCATTTAAAGCACTTTGCGTTGATCTAGTTGAAGAATAGGGTGAATTTTGGAAGAACTCTTTATTATTATTCATATATGCACCAACGCCAAGAGCGGGCAAAAGTATACCGAGATTAGCCCCAACAACACCGCCAACTAATCCACCTCCAACTTTTCCTATTTTAGAACCAGTTTTACCAAATCCAGAACCTAAAAATGCTCCCGCTGCCGCACCCATACCGCCAGTAACTGGACCCGTAGCAGTTCTTGCAGCAACTATTGAAGCAGCAAACGTATCAGAATTAATTGGTGGATTCGCCGCAAAATAATCCCCAGGCGCAGTAGCCTGCAGCATTCCACCACCAACGCCACCCATTAAAGTTCCAGCTAAAAATCTTGCATCTAAATCTCTTCCAGTAAAATATCTATCCGCTTCCGTATCATCAAATGCAGCCTCAAACGCAGCGTCTTTGACAGCTGGCCCCACAGAAGAACCGAATCCAACTGCACCAGCGCCAATAGCAATACCGGCTATACCAGCTTTACTTGAGGCTAATTCAGTTAAGGTTCCACCTAAACCAACCGCTGTTCCACGAACAGCTCTTCCAGTACGACCCTGAGCAAAACCTTGTGCAGTTCCCTGTAACTTAGGGATAAGTTCTTCATCTAATCTTTTACCAGCGTATTCAGATACATCATCGAATGTTTGTCGTGCCCTACCAGTAACTCCAGCGGTTCTAGCTGAAGCTGATGCTCGTTTAGCCTGGGCCATTGGCTTTATGGTATCATCGAAAAAAGATGTAACCCTTTTACCTAAAGAACCCAAATTAACTGGCATTACTACTGCCCTCCATAAAGATGATTGTATTTATTATTTCCCATTTTTGTATGTCCAATTTTATTTCTATCCAAATTACCAACAACACCAGCTGTAACCAATGGATCTCTTCTTGAAGAAGGTAAAGAAGTCATAGCTGCAGTATATGTATTCGTCACGCTATTTTGATTATAGTTTTCTACCGGTTGCTGTTCAAGCGTTTCGTTATATAAATCTCTTTCTTCTTTCTTTCTAAATAAATAGTAACCACCAGCCATAGCTGCTGCACCCATAGCAATCAAACCAGCGTGAGGTTTTATATTATTATAAATTTCAACGCTTTTCGAAATATCCTGCTTTCGAGTACCTGCTTTAATATTCTGCATTGCGGTTCTCAAAAGGTCACTATCACCAGCAAGTCTTTCTGCTACATCGTTAGCGCCTTTAAGTGAAGCTCTAGCAATGGAGTTCATATTTCTGGTAAATGTGGTGCCAGCTGGTGTAGTAGCTCTAGCCGTAGTTTCGTCAAAGAAAAATACTCTTAGCAAATCGTTGGAATCGTCTATTACATTGCCTAAAATTCTGTTTCCAGTATCTCTAGTTAAATCAACTCCCATTGCAGAGGCATTTTGGACCAGCTTGGCTATTGGGCTATCTACACCAACATCTTCCATGTGACCTGCTACGACGCCTCTTTTAGCCAACTCTTCTAGCTCTGATACTGCAGATTCTTTAGTTTTTCCTTGAAAAAAAGTTTTTATATTCTCTACCTCTACCCTTAAACGGTTATCTGGTTCTTTTAGAATATTTTTATAATTATCAGTCTCAACAAAATCTTCATATAACTTTTCTGCTATTTTTCTTGAAGTCAAACCAGAATCATCTCGACCTTCTTGCCATGTTAGGTTCAACACATTACGCTGTACCTCTTGACCAGTATTTACATCTCTGCTCATTCTTTCTACATAGCTAAGAGACATATTTACTTTACCTTGAGCAATTGCCTTACCCATATCTGGCACATTAGGATCCGATGCTAATTCAATTGATTTAAAATATTCATAAGGAAGAATTAGTTTTTTACCTAAAGATTCTTGAGTTTGAGATTCCATAATTCTTAAAGATTGCTGAAGCTGAAAATGAGATATGCCAAATTGAGAAACTACATCACCTATTTCTTCAGACACACCATATCGCATAGATGTTCTAATCTGCGATAAGTAAGAATCGTCTACACCTTTAGGTTGAGTACTTAAGGTGTGCATTCTTTCCCTGGCTACACGACCGGTTGCCCTTGACATCATATCTCCAAAAGCTAATTCGGTAGGACCTAAAATGGAATTAGCCATGCCTAAGCCAGACATTGTTTGGCCATGCGAAACATATTGAGCTAGTATTTCAGAAGAAGAACGCGCATTCATATTGAATCCCATTGAAAAAGTTGGCGTTTTTGACGGATTCATTAATGAGCGAATTTCTTGTACAACACCCTTAATTGTGCCGGGAGAACCCCCGCCTATTACCCTGGGATTGTCTGCAAAGTTTTCATAAAAATTACCAACATTGTGAATATAAGAATCCACATCTACCGGACCAATATTCGTTGGCATGCCGATTTGATCTATTAGAGTTTGCGCTATTAATATTTCTGAGTTTTGCCTTCTTGTTAAACCTAGACTCATTATTCGTCTTTCAAATGGATTAATCTTCCGGGTAATTGAAGAAGGTGATCCAGCTGGCGTTAGATTAATTGTTTCCTCATATTGTGTATCTTGAGCTTTAGTTATAACATCTCTTAAATATTCTTTTGCTTTAACTTTATCTAATTCTATTGGACTACCTTGTCCAGTAAAAATCTTATATGATCCTTGATCATATTTAATGAAACCACTGTCAATATCTACACCAAATGCTTGCTTAGCTTGCTCCTCATTAATCATAACGCTAGTGCTAGCTAAACCCTCATCTGTCTGTATATACCTTAGGGCTGCTTGAGATAGCTGTCGTGGATCAGATATATTTGCCTCTGGTACAATTGCTGAGGACTTTAGTGCTGTTAATCTTGCCATATTTATGATTTCTTCAGATATTCTTTTACCCTGCACTGTTGTCTTTGGATTACGAAAATCTAATTTACCTTGATGTATATACCTCAACATGTAGTCCTGCATAATTGTGTCAGTTTCAGCTACGTGAGAACCTTCAAATATTTTTGCAAAAACTTCAGGAGCGTGATCTTCGGCGGCTATTAAATCTAAAAGATTTGTATTCATAATAAAATTTTCCATAGCTGCATATGTAGCTTTTCCGCCACGTGAAATATCAGCTAAAGTTTCTTGAGCAAAAAAACTTTTTACAAATTTGTCACCTCTAGCTATGGGATCCGCCAATGAGCCCTCAGTTTGCTGAAATAAATTTCTCATATACTGACGACCAACTTCAAGGGTGTCTACCATAAAGTTGGGATTATTATTTACTCTATCCAAAAATTTATCAACTACCAGATTTAGAGAAGCGTTTTGTTTATATCCACTCATTGACCTAGTTGTATCAAGTAATGTATTTATGTCATATTGGATATTGTGTCCAGCAAGGAAGTCTACTTTAGCTTCATTAGAAAGATAACCAAATAGTTTTTCCATCTTTCCCATAAATTCATCTTCATTACCAATAATTTTTCCTGACTTAAGAAAGCCTTCTTGCTCGGCTATAAATTCAGTTAAAGTTTGACTATCGCTAGCCAAAACCCCAGCGAGCCTTGGTGACTCATACATGAAATCCATATCCTCGACCATCAAAGCGGCCTGGTCCAAACCAGTTCTTTGTATTAAAGAAACAGATCTAGCTTGAGAACCAAACATTAAACCAGTAGACTCAATGTCTAGAGTTGCTATTTTTGATGTTTGAGTAAAAAGACTTCCATTAGCAATAGCGGATATCTGAGACATATTTCTTTGTATCTGCGAAGAAGACATAATGTTTTGCGTATTGAAAGTCATATCACTTATGGATTCTGACATAGGATCAACGTTAAATATCATTTTATTTAATACCGCAAACACTGGGTGTTGCATTTTTTGATCTACATCAAACAATAAACCAACTCTTACATCATTAGCGCCCTCTGGAAGAGCAATATTAGGAAAGCCAACGTTTGATATCAAATCTTCCAATTTAACTACATTGGTTCTATAGCTTGAAAGTAATTGTGTCTTTGCTTTATAATTAAAGTATGACAAATCAATTTTACCAAGTTTACGAAGATGATCCACATCTACAGCATTAGCCATTCCAGGCTTAAGATTTTCCGGATCAGACAACATTGTGTAGTACATCTTTTCAAATTCTGCTTGTGTTTGCATAAACTCATCTGCAGTACCGTATATACCAGTTGCCCTCTGATCATCCAAGATCTTTTCGCCAACACCTTTATTCTTTTTACCAAAAAGATTTTTGGTGCTTGAACTAACTAGTTTAGACAGTCTCTGAAAAAGTTCTTCCGACATTAATCAATATCCTTTGGCGGATCTATCTCAATATAATCATCTTTGTCATAAATGCCCAGCTTTTGTTTGAGAACTTTTTCTCTTTGATTCTCTAAAGACTGAACCTTATACAAAATATCAGAAATTGCTTGAGCGCTATCCAATTGCGCCTGACCAACCTTAGCTTTAGCTTCTCTCGTGGCAAGGAGTTGATTTCTTAGATCTTTTCTACGCTTATGCAATCTGTCTTCTAGATCCACAGCAAGGTGCAGTTCTTTTTTCAAGATTGGCTGACCATCGTTGTCTACACCAATAATATTCTCTTGAATAAAATGTTCTTTAGCTAAAAGTTTTGTTTTACGAATATATTGCACTTCTTGGTCGACAAGATCTCTGACCATAGAAACTTCAACCAAATTGTCTGGATGCACATCGAGTTGCTCCATATACTCTTTGGTAAATTGCGCCACTATAGACATCTCTATTGGGCAAGGTTTTCCTCTTGGGGCAAGATTCTCCTTAAGCAAAGGGCATGTATCTGCGAATGTACACTTGTGCGCTTCACAGTTCATTGGAATAGAAGAAAACATAGAAGTTCTAGTTTTCTGAGGCCGGACTAACTCAACAGCCTTTTCCTTTTCTTCATCTGTCCAATTTTCGGGAAAAAACAAATCTGGACGTAAGGATTCAAAATCTTGTAAAAATTTTCCTTTGTCACTCTTTTCGATGTTGCTCATTTAAATCAATCCACTCGCTATCATAGGAACTATCAGAATGAAACCTTTCTATTGTAACACTTTTGCAACGTGAACAATAGGTATCTCTTACTAAATATTGTTTTGCGAAATCAAAATATTCAGTTACAGTTTGGACCATACCGTTACATCTCGGACAATTCATCTAGAGCCTTCATTAAACCCTTCTGTAGTTTACTGGCTACTTCTGCATTTTGGATTGCATTATAAAAAATGCCTACTTCTCTAATTTCATCTGAGGTTAGATAAGGGGATATTTTGTATCTTGATCCCTTACATATTTCGCAATAAAAATCTTTTTCCTCATTAAAGCATGAGCATTTTTCAATTATGTCGAAAAACTCTAAAGAGTCAGCTATTTCAAACCATTTAGATTTAAAAAGCTTTTTTGTTTGCTCTTTAAATGCTCGAAGCTTCTGTGGATCATTCGACAGCAAGGTGCCCATATCTAAGGACTGCTTCATCAAATCATTTATTGTCTTATACAAAAAATTTGCTAACTGAAAATCACCATTAACATCTGTAAACTTTTTCCAATCATTCATCATAATTCCTAACTATTATTTTTTAATATTTATACATTGACTGTCTTCCTGACGAAGCACCTTCTCCTCTTCTGTTCATTGCTACGCCAGCTGCAACACCTAGACCTAATCCTATTCCCATCAAAGATCTAGAGCTCATTTTCATTTTATTAGCAGGTATGGATGGACCGTGCATCATTCCTGTATCAACGCCACCTAATTTCTTTGCTGCTTGTCTTGCTCTTGCTGCATCGATTCCGGCCATTCTTTTTGGGGTCATTTGAGTTCTTTTCATATCTCTTCCTGACCCAGGTGCATTGGCTGGATTAAAACCTGGAAGAAACCTTTGTCCACTTACCCTGGCAGTCCCTGCAGTAGTTCCACCCATTGCACGCCTTTTTGGCACGGAGTGCGATGGCCTTACGGCTGGCCCTCCAGCAGCTTCAAAACCAGGTAGCTGCATCTGGCTTCCAGGAACCCTTGTCCGGCGGACTGTTGCGCTACGACCAAGAGCTGGAGATCCAGTAAGTCCTGGATTTTGGAATATACTCATTATGATTCTTCCTTTTTGTTAATAGCCTGTTTTTTTATTGGCTTTTGAAAATCAAAAGTAAAACTATCATTAAGATAGTCAATATAAAATATAGTACCTTTTGGTATGCTGCTATTAACAATTGTTTTAGCAAGTGGTGTTTCTATAACATCACGTCGAACCTGAGAAATACCTCTTGCACCCTTAACAGTATCTATCCCTTTATCTATCAGGGCATTTATAACATTATCTGTGTATGCAATCGATAAACCTTTTCGAGACAATTTATCTGCTATTAAGCTCATTTCCATTTCAGCTATTTTTTGACAGTTTTCATAGTTTAAATGATTAAATACAACAATTTTGTCCAGCCTATTGATTAACTCTGGCTTAAAATATTTATTAATTGCCTCATTAGCGTTTTTTTGTACGACAGATCTTGGTGGCACTTCTTTTGTTTCTCTTTTGAAAACCACATTACGAGTAAAGCCAGCGCCAGTAGAAATCATATGGTCTACAGTTTTATCATTTCCTAAATTGGTAGTTAAGATAATAATACAATTTCTAAAGTTAACGACCTCACCCTTAGAGTCAGTAACCATTCCTTCGTCAAATATTCTTAAGAACGTATTCCAAATATCTGCGTGCGCCTTCTCCACCTCATCAATTAGCACAACTGTGTTTGGATTTTTCTTAATCTGATTAGTGAGCTGACCACCATCATCGTGCCCTATGTATCCTGGTGGTGAACCTAAAAGTTTTTGGTTCTCATGCTTATGCTGATATTCACCGCAATCTATTCTCACCATAGAAGAATTATCATCAAAAAGATATTTATGTAAAGCGTTAGCTAAATGTGTTTTTCCAACACCTGAACTTCCCGCAAATAAGAAAACTCCTAGTGGTCTATTGGGATCATTTAGTTCCGCCTGAGATCTAAACAGGGCGGAAACAACTTCATCGATTGCCTCATCCTGTCCTATGACATTGCTTTTAAGATATTGTTCTAGCCCCAAAAACTTTTGTTTGTTTAATTTCTTTACCTTTGAAGCTGCGGTCGTAGATTTTGTTTTAGCTTCCGCTTGGCGTAGAAATTTTTTGATTTGGTCAATATTATAATCTTTGCCTGGTCCATCGGAGAACTTTGCTGGATTCGTTGAATATGCTATATTCAGCCAGTAGTCTACGTCTAAGCTTGGGTTTAACATGATGCAGCCTGCGTAAACAGCTTCTAGTGCTCTTTCAGCTGCTTCTCTGGACATCGACGCTAAGGCGGCAGCGACGTCAGTTGTTAAATTATAAACAATAAATTGTAATATTCTTTTTCTTAAATCTTTTACGCTTTTGTTTTTCTTAACAAAGTCTTCTGCGTCTTTTACTGGTAAAACTTTAAACTTAACATTAGTGCCTAGTTCAGGTATGAAGATTTGATATATGTTCATCGGCTACCTCTTTCGTGGGCACGTTCTCTTATATAGAGTATATTATTATACGTTACTATATAAGTATACAGGTATATAGTAACTATATATGTATATAGTAAGGGGGGAAGGGGGGAAGGGGGGATCATGGCTAGCTTATCACACTGTGTCAACGCAAGTCAACACATAACGAAAACGCAATCAATCTTTTCTCGGAGAACAATCTTCTATCGACGGATGATTCTCTAAGCATGGCCCGGAAAAAGCCCAGTATCTAACAAGGTCTACTGGTGTATTGAAACGATTTTTTAAAAGGTATAATGCTAGATGCAGCTGTTCGTCAACTCTAATTTTCTTTTGCATAAAACTCCTAATTCATAATGTAAAACGTATCGTATATTATATCATTAGTCCTGGTCATTTAGTTGGGAACGTCTTGGCTTTCGTGGTATAATCTATGTATCATCAAGCTGAAGATCGGTAGGATTTAATGACAGAGGAAACAGCAACAGCTGAAAATGTGGCGTCAGGCAAGAAAGCCTTAAAAGAGGACTCAAAAGCGTTAGAGCTCGCAATTGCACAATTGCAAAAACAGTATGGTTCTGGAGCAGTTATTAAGCTCGGCTCCACAAATGTAAAGCCGTGGTCATCGATACCAACTGGTGCGCTAACACTAGATCATGCTTTGGGCATCGGTGGTCTACCACGTGGTAGAGTTGTAGAAATATTTGGCCCCGAGTCATCCGGCAAGTCTACACTTGCTTTGACAGCTGTCGCCAAAGCCCAGGAAATGGGCCTCACGTGCGCCTACATCGACGCTGAGCATGCGCTTGACCCAGTGTACATGCAAGCCGTTGGAATCGATTTAGACAACCTTTTGCTTGCACAGCCTGACTACGGCGAGCAAGGCTTCGACATCGCTGACAGATTGTTGAGAACTGGCGACATAGGTTTGATTGTTATCGACTCTGTTGCTGCACTAGTTCCTAAGGCTGAGCTTGATGGCGAAATGGAACAGCAGCAAATGGGGCTACAGGCCCGAATGATGGCTAAAGCTATGCGCAAGCTAACAGGTTTAGCTGCCCAGCATGACACTTTGATTATTTTCATCAATCAGTTAAGAAATAAGATTGGTGTTATGTTTGGCAATCCAGAAACAACTCCTGGTGGCTTCGCACTAAAGTATGCAGCATCCGTTCGCATTGATGTCCGCAAAAAGGAAGATCTAAAAGACAAACACGGCGATCCTTCGGGAATCAAAGTAAAAGCTAAGATTATCAAGAACAAGATGGCTCCCCCAATGAAAATAGTGGAGTTTGACATTGTTTACGCTCAGGGCATCGATCAGTTTGGTTGTATTTTTGATTTAGGAATTGATAAGGGAATTCTTAGCCAAAAGGGCGCATGGGTTTACTATAATGGAGAAAACTTTGCCCAGGGCAGAGATAATGCTATTGAGAGATTAAAGAACTCTCCAGAGATAGTGAGCGTAATCAAAGGCTAGAAATGAAATTTGAACCGACAACTTGTTCAGAATGCTCTTACCCGCCTAACTTTATTATTTCCTCAGGAAATGACAACGGTCAGAAAATTTTTTTTATAAAATGTAGAGATTGCGGTGATTGTTGGGAGGAAGCTGATGACTCAGATGATGAGTGAGGCTGCCTTGCAGATTGCAACATATATGAGAGTTTTGTTGTTGTTTGCTTCTGTTCGTGATGTTGTGGACTAAATTTGGGTACTATATTCCATAACTAAGGGTGGTGTTATGGATTTTGTTCGTAGGGTTCTAGATTTTTTTAAGGATAAGGTTACTGCTGATCCTTCTGAGTTTTATTCGTTCGCCCATTTTTTGGAGGAGAATCAGTCTGAGTATGTTGTGACTGTTCAGGGTGAACCTGATGGCTATTTGGTTTTCTGTATTTTTTCTCATGATGAATGGGCTATGGTTGTTGATATTTGCGAGTTAACAAACCGTAACGCTTGTGATGTTGTGCGTGAGCTTGCTGACGATAATGCTGTTATGAATATTGTTGTTGATCCTAGAGATATGAGTTAGCTATGGCCAGTAATCCTAAGTTGGATGAACTAAATAAGCTTGGTTTACAGTATTTTGATAATTGGAAAGATTATACGAATGCTATAGCTAATGTTGCGCCTGGTCAGGTTATTGGTGGTATCAATAAGAAGGGTAAGCTTGTTTTTCATCAGGGTGGTATTGGTGAGATTAACATTAAACAGGCTAAAACTGAGCTGACTTCTTTAAGGAGTGCTTCTGCTCCTTCTCAGGCTCCTGCTGCTGCTGTTTCTCAGACTGTGGCTTCTCAGCCTTCTAATGCTCCTGTATTGCAGGGTACGATTACTCAAACGCAGCCTTCTAGTAGTGCTGCTGCTGCTGGTGTTCAACAAAATGTTGTTATTCCTCAACAGGTGAATCCGTCGACTAAAACTATCGATGATGCTTTAAAAAATCCGAAAAGTAAAAGTACAAAAAAGGATACTACTTTAAAAACTGGTAAAAGGACTGCTCCTTCTATTGATCGTAGTGCAGCTATTATTAAGCTTGCTAATAATCCTGATGCTGAACAGGAAATGATGGATATCATTTCTAAATCTGTTGGGACTAGTAGAGGTAGGTCTCAGTATAGTAAGATGGTCAAATCTGCTAAAGGTACTTTAGGTAAGCCTGATCCTGGTCCAAAGTCTAAACAGGGGTACATTGATGCTGTAGATAATAGGGATTTTTTTGTGGAAGAAGGAAGATATCATAGAAGATCTTTGTTGAGTCTAAGGATCGCTGAACAGAATCCTAACATAGGTAAAACAAAGTTAAGACGTTTAGTAGGAAAAGAGATGTCAACTTTAAGCCAAGAAGCTTTGTTTAATATTGGTGAAGAAATAAACAGAGACATCACGCAAAAATATTATGTGGACACAGCTATATACAATGAGTCTCAACGTTTAGCTGGAATGACTCCAGAAGAACGTCTACAAGCTTTTCAAGGTAGTAGAAGTAGAAATGTTCGTGGCAAAAGAGTTCCCATCAACAACATTTCCGATAAACAAGTTTTAGATATGTCTCAAAAATATTTGAAACAATATGAAAGATTAGAAGTTGGAGATAGCAGGATTGCTGGTGCTGTCACAAGAGCCGGCGAAAAATTACGTGGTGGTATCGCTATGGGCGACATGAGATACCATCCAGGATACTCTGCTATAGAAGCGTCCTTAGATAAAGCTGCTCAACGAAGAATGGCTATTAGATCCACAGGAGCAGCTATTACAGCTATAGATGACTCCGCTCAAGTTGCCGGACAAATATCTTCAGCTTTATCTGCAGCCGGTAACATGTTAGACGACTCAGCTGAAGCTGTCACTAAAGTTACCAGCAAAAAAGCTATCTCTGCTAGAACACTAGAAAAACTTATGTCCTCACACAGTATTTCAGCCGGTCTAGCTGCCGGAGGAGCAGCGTTACTATACGGAATCAACAAACGCCGAGGAGAACAACAAGTAGGCTAAATTATAGTCATTCGGCGGCAAAAAATTTTTAAGGGGTAGGAGAAACAGTGACGTTACTCCTACCCCTTTTTGTTTTATCTAGAAACTGTAGAGAAAAAACTCAGTAATCGTAACCGGACTCCCAGCCCAGCTCCTCGTAGATCTCATTGCTAGACACATGAGAATTGTATTGATCAAGAACAGCAAACTCTGTGTTCGCCATACCACCAAACTGGTTGATCCACTGGAAGCAGTCAGGGCAACGCACATTGGAGCCAAGAAGCTCTTCATTCATAATAAACTCTGTACCACAGTGTGGGCAATCCATATATGAATTCATTATTATTCCTTTTCTATGTTAAGCATTGAGTGAGTGATGTTCGCCGGCCTCAATAACCGGACATGTAGAACTATAGCTACCTACAGCATTGCTTGCAACACATATGCGAATATTTTCCAAAAAATTTCTTGCGGGCGACTTTCGATCAGAAACAACACTGATTTATATAGGATTATATAAGTTTAATATAGGGTAAAAATAGAGAAAAATTTATAAGGGGGAGATAATGGGTACATATGTGTCTCTCTAAGTTTTAACGAGGCCACCCCCCCATGGGGTATGTGCTTGCCATGAACGACAATGAGCGGTCGTCCACTCCCTACAGTGGTGCAGGTATGCAGCATAAAAGGACAGCTCCGATGAACACGTTACCATCGTAAAAGAAATGTGTAGCAATGAAAGGATCATCAACATGATCACATCCATCAATGATGTCATCGGCACCTATGCCGTTGACTACGACGGCAATGTCCTCCCCTACACGAAGGAGGTGACCGCACGCTTCATCGCCCACACAGGCACTGAAGTCTGGGTGGCATCTCCTTCGGGAGGCGAATCGGACTGCCTGGTCTTCGGGCACATCCACAGCAACACCGAGTGGTTCACTCGGGAATTCGGTGGTCGCATGATCACCATCCGTAGCGAAAGGAAGTGGGACTACCAGAACCAAATGTGGTACTGGTACAACACAGCCCACGCTGCCTGACAAAGCACCTGGTAGGGCAGGTGCACAAAGAGTTGTTCCCCTGGGGTCTTCGGATCCTGGGGGAACTTCTTTTTAGGGATAGGCATCCAGCCATGCCCACTACACCAAAGAAAGGAGGTGTGCAATGTTGCAGATTCCGATGTACATCGTCGGCATCAGCATGCTTCTGATTGCAGAGGTCACGTTCTTCGTGGACCTGTTCAAGAAGAAGGACTGATTCCATACTGTCACCATAGGGTGGCCGAGCAGTAGTGACGCTTGGGAACAGGATAATCACTAAAAGGAATTGGTTCCTTCGGGAACCTTTTTCTTTGAGGATAGACCATTATCCTTAGCGCAGAACCTGAGCGCTCTATAAATCATGGGTGACGCAGCAGGAGCTAAATGCCTGACAGGTTATCTTACCTTGACAAAAGAGAAACGTAATAATCATGTTCGGTACGTTAAGCCGGACAAAAACATGTTTCTTGGAGGAATCATGTTCGGAATCAACAACAAGATCACCCTCGTGGTGACTTCCATCATTTGTGTGCTCCTCGTTCTGGAGCCCACTTCGGACATAACGGTGGGGATCATCTCCCTGCCGTTCGTCCTGGTCAGGATGATCCTGGGCTTCGGCATCAGCATCATCAACTGGCCGATGTTGGTGGTCATTTCGATTGGAGCGGGAGTTGCCTTCGTGGCGAAAACCCGTACGGTCGACTGGGCCGAAGTCAAGGCCTTTTTCCGCTCGGAAGAGGTCTGATCATTCCTGGTGATGAGTCCACCAGATGAGCAATGGGATTGTTTTCCCCGGGGATCGAAAGGTCCTCGGGGAAACTTTCTTTTTTGACAATAGACCTGCGAACAACAAGTAACAGGTCGGAAAGGTAGTCATGCAGTTCACGACAGAGTACAGTGGAACCATCTCCATTATTTGGGATGGTGAAGCAATTACTCAGGTAACCCTGGGCATCGGGACCGGTTGGCAGAAGGCCATTGCCAGGTCATACCTGGAGGATGGACAGATCATCTTCTCACGGGAAGATGCTCCTGCGGGGACGATCTGGGCTCTGAACAAGGAGGAGATGGAAGAGATCTCCCTCATGGGCGGACCAGTGAAACTGTACGCCGATGACTTGTACTCCATTCGGGTAATCCCCGAGTGGTGGTCGGTGGAATGTCAGATGGCTGCTGAGGGTGAATGCCCCGAGTGGCCATTGGCAGAGGAGAACATCGGTGGGGAGGACCTGTGGAAAGGATTCTCTCTCTTCTCTATGCTGCTGCAAATCAATGATGACGAATCCCAGGATAACTGGGATGGAGAGGAGGATGAAGGTCCAGATTTCGTCTAGGGTTGTTTTCCCCGGGGATTGGCAGAAATGCTGGTCCTCGGGGAAACTTCTTTTTTTGAGGATAGACCAATGGTCTTTCCCTAGGCTTGAGCCACAGCCTAGCCATCCCGGCGAAGTGGCAAAGGAGGTCGAGATGAAACTCGACATCCAATGGTGGGCAACCACCTCAACGTCCTTTGTGGGGTTCATTCCTCATGAAGGACAAACCTTTGTGGTCCGGGAAATCCCGGGTCACGAAGGTCTCGTTGGCCAATTGGCTGACGAGGTAACCCTGACCCACATTGGTGGACAGGATGGGGAAATCCCCGCCCTGTTCGCCATTGTGCATAAGGGTTACATGAAAGAGGGGATTCGTCTCCTCTTTCCACTCCTGGATGTCCCTAATGGGATTCTCCAGGATGTTACCTACCTCTGAGAGGTGGGTAACACTGTTTCCCCTGGGGTCTTCGGGCCCTGGGGGAAACTTCCTTTTTTGAGGATAGGCCACCCAGGCCAGTCCAAGAAAGGAGAGGGAGCAATGACAAAGCTCCTAATCATTCGTGGCTTACCCGGTTCGGGTAAAAGTACGTTGGCTGCCGAGATGGCACCCAATGCGTGCTTTGAAGCAGATACCTATATGGTAGACGCTTCGGGTAAGTACGAATTCGATCATTCTCGCCTCGCTGAAGTGCACGAAAAGTGCTTTCAAGCGGTGCGAGAAGCTCTTGTTGCAGGTACCCCAGTGGTAGCTGTGGCTAACACGTTCACCCGGACGTGGGAGTTTGCTAAGTATATTGACTTAGCGCAAGAGCTTGGTGTAGATCACGAGATAATCGTGTGCACCGGGTCCTACGGTAACATCCACGGCGTTTCACCTGAAATGGTGCAGCGCATGAGAGAAAGGTGGGAAGCCTAACGAAAAAGGTTGTTCCTGGGGAGAAATCCCTGGGAACTTCCTTTTTTGAGGATAGACCAACCGGGTCTACCTACGGTCCCAGTACAAAAGGATTTAACCAATCCGCTGGGAGAAAGGGAGGCATCATGCAGAGGCTGCCCAAGCGAGTGTACGTTTTCAGGCGTATTCTCGTGGCTGCCCTCACGGTGATCTTTCTGACAGCCGGATATGGCATGGTCAAGGAAGTGGCGAGTCCCTCGTTCACTTGCCAAGACCGTACCATTACGGTTTATCAGGGAGACACTCTCTGGGGCATTGCTGCAAAGCATTGCGACGGAGACATGCTCGCTGCACGTTACCAGCTGACACAGGCTTATGGCACTGTGATCCGGCCCGGTGACATCATCGAGCTGCCGTGATGGCAAGTCGACTCACTGAACCAGCAGTAATCTGGGAAGTCGCAACACACGACTAAAGATAATAGCTTATATGAAGTTGGCATTGGTTACCTGCCTTATATAAGTATAAGTGAATTATTGTGTGTTTTATTTACGGGAAAACCCCGGGACTCGTATGAATCCGAAGGGCGCACCGATGGGTGTGTAATTCATGCGAGTTCTGGGGTTTTCTCTTTGAGGATAGACACCCAGTCAGATCCTCCAGGTGACCGTGCGTTAGTCACCCCTCGTTAGGGAAAGGGCCGTAGGGCCAAGACATCGCACAACTACCGACCCACAAACCATGTGAGTGGGACCTAATGGGGAACTGAGCCACATATTCGCTCAGCCAGAAGGTAAGAACACCATGGAAACGTGATAACCACGTCCGGTACGTTAAGCCGAGACACCAACGATGGAGGTCCACATGGACAACATCATCAACGCAATCGTGGTCATCAACATGGCCATGGCCAAGGTCGGTAAGTTCGGAGAGTTCGGGGAGTTGCTCGTCAACTTCATCGGCGCCAAGAACCCCGCCGACAGGGTCGTGGTCCGTTGCAAGCCGACGACTGCCAAGGCCATCGCAAAGAAGATGGAGGACGGGAACAAGCGCGGTATGACCGTGACCCTGGCCTTCACCGAGGTCGGTGGCGTCAGTGGAGTCCGTAAGGAGACTTTCACCAACAAGAAGGGTGCGGTCGTCAACCAGACGGCCGTCTACTTCAAGATGGTGGATACTCCCAAGTACTTCATTCACCAGGGTGTCAACGAGATCGCCAACCTCGACCAGACTGATCTGGACGAGGAAGGAAACCTCGGAGACGCCTGATCCACAATTCCGACGGTGAGCGGTCAACCGTTGGACAAGGAGAAGCCCCCTATCAAGGGGGTTTTCTCTTTGAGGATAGACACCCAGTCAGATCCTCCAGGTGACCGTGCGTTAGTCACCCCTCGTTAGGGGAAGGGCCGTAGGGCCAAGACATCGCACAACTACCGACCCACAAACCATGTGAGTGGGACCTAATGGGGAACTGAGCCACATATTCGCTCAGCCAGAAGGTAAGAACACCATGGAAACGTGATAACCACGTCCGGTACGTTAAGCCGAGACACCAACGATGGAGGTCCACATGGACAACATCATCAACGCAATCGTGGTCATCAACATGGCCATGGCCAAGGTCGGTAAGTTCGGAGAGTTCGGGGAGTTGCTCGTCAACTTCATCGGCGCCAAGAACCCCGCCGACAGGGTCGTGGTCCGTTGCAAGCCGACGACTGCCAAGGCCATCGCAAAGAAGATGGAGGACGGGAACAAGCGCGGTATGACCGTGACCCTGGCCTTCACCGAGGTCGGTGGCGTCAGTGGAGTCCGTAAGGAGACTTTCACCAACAAGAAGGGTGCGGTCGTCAACCAGACGGCCGTCTACTTCAAGATGGTGGATACTCCCAAGTACTTCATTCACCAGGGTGTCAACGAGATCGCCAACCTCGACCAGACTGATCTGGACGAGGAAGGAAACCTCGGAGACGCCTGATCCACAATTCCGACGGTGAGCGGTCAACCGTTGGACAAGGAGAAGCCCCCTATCAAGGGGGTTTTCTCTTTGAGGATAGACACCCAGTCAGATTCTCTCACCAAAGAAAGGAGGTGAAACCAACATGTCGATCACCAAGACCCAGCTGGGCAAGGAGCAAATGCTTGTCCACACTGAGTCCGGCAGGCTCGTCCGCGCACAGTTGTACCGTGAGGTACGCCTGGCTGAGAGGAGCTACCGGCTGATCCTCAAGGCGACTTCGTCCACCGAGTGGAAGAAGCACGCCCTGAAGGCGCAGTCGGACGACGCTGCTAAGGCTGAGGCCAACGAGCTCATCAAGAGCTTCGGTCTCAAGCTGGCACGTCCGGCCTGACCAGAGGGAACACTGTCGTGACACGGACGACCGGGCCATCCCCAGCCTGGGAACATAAGGGGCCAAACCACTATCCCCTGCCTCGGGGCCTTCGGGCTTCGGGGTGGGGGAGAAAGGAGTTTTTTTGAAAGAGATAGTCCCACAAATATCAATTTATACCATAGTCCTTGAAACAAAAGTAAAGGATAGAAGGGAGAGTCATGGCTTATAACTATGACAACCGCAATTGTGATTATTGCGGGGAATTTCACTATAAGGGTGAACTGACCTATTTGGGGCGCTTTCCCAATGAAGGTCACGTATTCATCTGCAATAAGTGCAAGGCCCGCAGAAATGCTATCCAAGCCTCTAAGAAGGTGAGGAAGCAGAAACAAGAACTAAGGGACTCACAGCCCACATTGTTCTGATGCCAACGTCTGGTCCCGGGGGGTGTTTACTCCCCGGGATAAGGACTTTAACAAAGTGATAGATTTATAATTAAAGTTATATAGTTTTTGGACTAGAACCCTAGTCTTTAGTTTGCGGGCATCATTAGTCCGTATTCTAAACTCAAGTTATGGGATTGAACTAGGATTTCACCTGGGTCCCACTAAGCCTAAGGAGGCAACATGAAGAAGTTCCAGGTCAACTGGGCCGGCACCGCAAAGGGTGCATTCGGAGAGTTTGGGAACCTGTTGGTCACCCCTCTCGGTCACACCGAGCAGGCTGACAAGGTCACCATCCGCACCACGCCCGTCGTGGCTCTCAAGGTCGCCAAGAAGCTCACCGAGCTGAAGGGAACCGACCACATCCTCACCCTGACCGCCGAGTTCAACCCGGTGGTCTTCACGGATGGAACCTCCGGGGTCCGCGAGGAGAGCTGGACCAACAAGGCCGGCGAGGAAGTCAAGCAGACCGCCATCTACTTCCGGATGGCCAACACGCCCACCTGGGCGACCGAGCTCGGAAAGAACGATGAGGGAAACCTCGGAGACATCTGAGCCACACGCGAGCAGTCGGGGACCCTTCGGGGTTCCCGGCTGTCTCAGCATCAAAAAAATACCATCTAGTTCCTCTTCCGACATCCTCAAGCAATCACTGGCTACAGAATAGCAGTGATTGAGTCTTCGGTTTCCGAGTGAGGAGACAGTGTCATTGCTGTC